>Ga0209477_1000008_pt1 | contig 97331 bp, 99 predicted proteins | sample KloWWTupernatant_FD_187180 | JGI IMG/M metagenome (GOLD analysis project Ga0209477, IMG submission 187180) | Active sludge microbial communities from Klosterneuburg, Austria, studying microevolution and ecology of nitrifiers - Klosterneuburg... | ecosystem: Engineered > WWTP > Aerobic digester >...
CCGGCGCCCACGTCGTTCGGGACGACCAGCGCGACGTCCTCTTTGGCCACCGGGTGGCCCGAGACCGGCGTGATCGAGCCGCCGACCGGTGCAAGCCGGACGAGCGCGTCGAGATCGAGTTCGACAGCAGCGGTGCGCACGGGCAACCCGAAAGCCGCGATCACGGCGGGGTGCAGTTCGCCCGCGTGGCCCACCACCTCCCCGTCGAGCATGAGTGCCGCGCAGCGTCCAGGGTGCCAGGGTGCGAGTTGCGCGCTGCGGCGCTCAAGTGTTGCGCCCACCGCGGCAGCTGCGATGTCCGCGAAGGCGAATGCCTGCGTCCAGCCTGCTGGAGTGGCTTCGCCTTGCCAGCCGGTGCGACGCCACTGCCCTGCCAGTACGGCGGCCAGATGTCGTGGCTGCTCGGGCAGTACCGCGTCGATGGCCGCCAACTCCCCAGCCGAAGGACGTTGCGCGACCCCAGGGATCGGCGCTGCCTCGATCGAGACCCGACGGAAGACCCGGCCGGCCTCAAACAGCGCGAGGTCGTCGTTGCCTCGGGACGTGTTGCGGTTCACTGCGGCGAACAGCCCCGGCAGGATCGTGGTGCGCAGGCAGGGCTGGGTCTCGGCAAGCGGGTTCGCCAGCAGGACGAGGGCCCGCCGCGGATCGTCCGCATCGAGACCAAGTCGGTCTAGGTCGTCGCTCGACCCGAACGGGAAGGTGAGCAACTCGACGAACCCACTGACCGCGAGCGCCTGGCCGATCTCGCGCCGAGCGCTCTGGTCCCGGGTGAGGCCCCGACCGACCGGTGCCGGCGGCACGATCGAAGGGATCTTGTCGAAACCGACCTTGCGGCCGACCTCTTCCACGTAGTCGTACGGGTCACGCAGGTCCGTGCGCCAGGTGGGCGGCAGCAGTCGCAACGTTCCTTGAGCTCCACCCAACGATCCCTGAGCCCCACCCAACGATCCCTGAGCCCCACCTAACGACCCCTGAGCCCCACCTAACGATCCCTGAGCCCCACCCAACGATCCCTGAGCCTGACGAAGGGTCTCGACAGGCTCGACCAGCCGAGAGTCGGAGTCGGTCGTGACTGTTACGCCACTCGCTCGCAGGATCTCGACCACGCGTTCGGCCGGGACGTCCACCCCGAGAATCCTGGAGGGCAGGTCGGAAGGAATGACCTGATCGGGCATCGCGGGCACGGCACCGGCAACGGTCTCTGCGTCCGACAAAGTGCCGCCGGCCAACTCGACCAGCAGTTTCGCGGCCAGGTGCGCCGCGCTGTAGGCGGCGTTCGGGTCGACGCCGCGGTGGAAGCGCTTGGAGGCCTCCGAGGGCAGGTTGTGCCGACGCAGCGTCCGGGAAATGGTGGTCGGGTCGAAGTTGGCCGCCTCGACCACAACGTCGGTCGTGGTGTCGCGAAGCTCGGTTGATTGGCCTCCCATCACACCCGCCAGCCCGATCGGCCCCGAGTCGTCGGTGATCAACAGATCCTCTGCGTCGAGCGTGCGCGTGGTGTCGTCCAGAGTGACCAGCTTCTCCCCCGATACCGCCTTGCGCACCACGATCGGGCCCTGCAACAGCGAGGCGTCGTAGGCATGCAGCGGCTGGCCGGTCTCGAGCATCACGTAGTTGGTGATGTCGACCGCCAGCGAGATCGACCGCATGCCGGCCATCACCAGCCGGCGAGCCATCCACCGCGGCGTGGGCCGGGACGGGTCGATACCACTCACCCCGAGCGCGACGAACAGCGGGCAGGCCGGATCGTCGAGCCGCACCGGGTAGCCGTCCCCCAGCGGGGACGGGGTGGCGCGGTCAATCACATCGGTGAACGCCACTCCCAGGTTCTGCCCGGCCTCGCGGGCCAGCCCGCGGATACTCAGGCAGTAGCCGATGTCGGGGCTCACGTCGATCTCGAGCACCTCGTCGCGAAGGTGCAACACCCCCGACGGATCGTCGCCGGGCTGCAGTTCACGCCCGGAGTCGTCATGAGAAGGCAGGACGATGATGCCGGTGTGGTCATGGCCGATCCCCAACTCATCCTCGGCGCAGATCATCCCGTCCGAGACGTGCCCGTAGGTCTTGCGCGCGGCGATGGCGAAGCCGCCGGCCAGCACTGAGCCCGGCAGCGAAACCACGACGAGGTCGCCCACCGCGAAGTTGTGTGCACCGCAGACCACGCTGCGGCAGCCCTGCGGGTAGGCGTCATGCGGCTGGTTGTGTGCGCGGCCGACGTCCACCTGCACCCAGCGGATCGTCTTGCCGTTGCTCTGTGGCTCGTCGACGGACGCGAGCACGCGACCGACGACCACCGGCCCGGTGATCTCAGCCCCGATGGTCTCGACCTTCTCGACTTCGAGCCCGGCACGGATCAGCACCTCACCCAGTTCGCGTCCGCTCAGGTCGGCGGGCAGCTTGACGTGCTCGCGCAGCCAGCTCAGCGGTGCCCTCATCGCGCAAGTCCCTTCAATGAACGGCTGAACCGCACGTCGCCCTCGACCATGTCTCGCATGTCGGCAGCGTTGTTGCGGAACATCAGCGTGCGTTCGATGCCCATGCCGAATGCGAAACCGGAGTACACGTCGGTGTCGATGCCGCACGCGGCCAGGACGCGGGGGTTCACCACACCGCAGCCGCCCCACTCGATCCAGCCCTGTGACTTGCAGGTGCGGCACGGCGCGTCCGGGTTGCCCACCGAGTCGCCGTGGCAGACGAAGCACTGCAGGTCGACCTCGGCCGACGGCTCGGTGAACGGGAAGTAGTGCGGACGCATCCGCGTGGCGATGTCGTCACCGAACATCGACCTGGCCAGATGGTCGAGCGTGCCCTTCAGGTGCGCCAGGGAAATGCCCTTGTCAATGCACAATCCCTCGATCTGGTGGAACACCGGCACGTGGGTGGCGTCGAACTCGTCGGCGCGGTAGACCTTGCCCGGGCAGACCACGTAGATCGGCAGTTCACGATCGAGCATCGATCGGATCTGCACCGGCGAAGTGTGCGTCCGCATGACGACGTGCTGGTCGACCGGATCGACGAACAGGGTGTCGGTCGTCCCGCGCGCGGGGTGATCCGGCCCGATGTTCAGGGCGTCGAAGTTGAGCCACTCCCCCTCCGCCTCCGGGCCTTCGGCGATCTCCCAGCCCATGGCCGTGAACACGTCGCCCATCAGATCGATGAGTGCAGTGATCGGGTGCCGAGCTCCCTCGGGGCCGAGTTCGGTGGGCAAGGTGACGTCGACGCGCTCGGCGACCAGCGTCCGCTCCAGTTCGGCGGCACCGATCTCGGCATCACGGGACGCGAGCGCCGCGGCCACCTGCGCGCGGGCCGCGCCGAGCCGTTGCCCGGCCTCCTTGCGGTCCGGTCCGGGGATCGAGCCGATGGCGCGGTTGGCCAGGGCGAGCGGAGCCTTCTCACCGGTATGCGCGAGGCGCGCGGTCTTCAACTCCGCGGTGGTACCGGCCGCAGCGAACGCTGCCAGCGCTGTGGCGACCATCGCTTCGATTGCGGGCTGGCTGAGGTCGGCCGGCAGCTCTGGGGACATCGGTAGGGAACTCCTAGATGGAATCAGTTGGCCTAGATGGAATCAGTTGGACGCGCGCTGCGCGCTGGCGCTGGCGTACAGGCACACCGCCGCGGCGGTGGCCAGGTTCAGGCTCTCAGCCTGGCCGTAGATCGGTACGGCCACGGTGTGGTCGGCGAGCGCGAGGTGCTCGACCGGCAGGCCCCACGACTCGTTGCCCATCACCCAGGCGGTGGGCTTCTCCAGGTCGGCGTCGAGGTCGGTCAGGTCGGTGCCCGCGGCCCCGTCGGTGGCGAAGATCTGCATGCCGGCCTGGCGACAGGCCTCGATGGCCTCGGCGAGGTCGACCCCCACCACGATCGGCAGGTGGAAGATGCTGCCCACCGAGGCCCGCACGGTCTTGGGGTTGTAGACCTCGACCGAATCCGAGCTCAGGATCACCGCGTCCGCACCGAAGGCGTCCGCACACCGAATGACGGTGCCCGCGTTGCCCGGATCGCGCACCTGGGCGCAGATCACCACCAGCGAGACGTCCTTGCGGCGGTGCTTCTTCTTCGGCTTGTCGGGGTTCTTCGGCAACTTACCGACGACGGCCTTCAGCGGCACATCGATGGCATTGGCCACCGCCACCACACCCTGAGGCGTGACCGTGTCGGTCATCGTGGCCAGGTTCTGCTCGGACACCCCGTAGTAGGTGACGCCCGTTTCCTTGGCCAGATCGAGCAGGTCGGCGTTGTCGATGGCCGCGTCCCAGCGGAAATAGACCGCGTCCACCACGCCCGGAAGCCGAAGCGCCTCGCGGACCGCCTGGCGGCCCTCCACGAGGAACTTCCCGGTCTCCTTGCGCTCCTGGCGGCGTTGCAGCGCCCGAGCAGCCCGCAGGACAGCCTGCGACGGCTCAGGTAGTTCGATCGACGCAACGGTCATCAACAGCTCCTTCTCACCGAGTTGTCAGAACTTCACGGCGCTATGGCGCCGTGAAGTTCTGACAACTCGGAAGGGCGAGGGTCAGGCAACCTGGGCCGGCTGGTTCTCCTTGGCCACCTTGACCAGCGCGGCGAAGGCGACCGAGTCGTTGACGGCCAAGTCGGCCATGATCTTGCGATCCACCTCGACGCCGGCAATCTTCAGACCGTTGATGAAACGGTTGTAGGTCATGCCTTCGGCGCGGCAGGCGGCGTTGATCCGCTGGATCCACAACGAGCGGAAGTCGCCCTTGCGACGGCGACGGTCGCGGTAGGCGTAGGTGTAGGAATGCAGCAGCTGTTCCTTGGCCTTGCGGTACAGCCGGGAACGCTGGCCGCGGTAGCCGGCGGCCTGGTCCAGAACTTCACGACGCTTCTTGTGCGCGTTGACGGAACGCTTCACGCGTGCCATATCAGTTACTCCTCAGTGATTTCGATAGTGGGACGGACGTCACTTGGACTTGTAGCCGCCGAGCAGGCGACGGGCCTTCTTGGCGTCGCCGGGGGCCACGATCTTGTCGCCGTCGAGGCGCCGGGTGCGGGTCGAGGCCTTGTGCTCGTTCAGGTGCATCTTGCCGGCCTGGCGGTGCATGACCTTGCCGGTGCCAGTGACGCGGAAGCGCTTCTTGGCGCCCGAATGGGTCTTCATCTTCGGCATTGTGAGTCCTTCTCTTCTCTTCTTACAGGTCGATGTCGGGGTCCATGTTGTCTGCTGGCCCCCGCTTCTTCTTCGGTTTGGCATCGGCTGCGGCCTGGGCCGCGGCCCGGGCACGGAGTTCGATCTCCTGCTGGCGCTCGGCCTCGGCCAGAGCGGCCCGATCGGCGGCGCGAGCCGCCTTGGCCGCCTCGACCTCAACCTTGGCCTCGGTCTTCTTGCGGGTCGGCGAGAGCACCATGATCATGTTGCGGCCGTCCTGCTTGGGCGCGGACTCGATGAAACCGTCCTCGACGATGTCGTCGGCCAGCTTCTTCAGCAGGTTGAAGCCAAGTTCGGGACGGCTCTGCTCGCGACCACGGAACATGATGGTGATCTTCACCTTGTCGCCGGCCTTGAGGAAGCGGACGACGTGACCCTTCTTGGTCTCGTAGTCATGGCTGTCGATCTTGGGCCGGAGCTTCATCTCCTTGATGACCGTGTTGGTCTGGTTGCGTCGCGACTCACGAGCCTTCTGCGCAGCCTCGTACTTGAACTTGCCGTAGTCCATCAACTTCGCCACCGGCGGACGCGCCATCGGGGCGACCTCGACCAGGTCGAGATCGGCTTCCCGGGCAAGCCGCAGGGCGTCATCGATGCGGACGATGCCCACCTGTTCGCCGGCAGGGCCGACCAGGCGCACCTCGTTCACATGGATGCGTTCGTTGATCCGCGGTTCAGTGCTGATGTGTCCTCCAAGGATTCGGGTTCTTGACCGATCGTCCGAACCAGAAAAGGGCCTCCGCGCACGCGAAGACCCTGATTGGGCACTGCGGGAAGCAGCACCACCGGTACCGACCCGTCACCTGGGGTGAAGCGGGTGGGAGCTCAGGACTCCACTTGCACGAACTGCCGCTTGTGGGCGCAGTCGATCAGGGAGGAGCTTACCTGCATCAGGCGGACGCGGGCGAATCGGCGGCGAACAGCCAACCCCAACCCCCGTCGTCCAGCCGTACAAGGCGCCGGCTCTGGGCCAGTTGGGCGATCAGGTCGCCCTCGATCACCAACGGGTGCGGGCCGGCCAGGTCGACGAGGACAGCGTCGGCGCCAAGATCGAGTGCGTTCCCGGCGACCTCGTCGAGGCGGCAGGGCACCGGACGGGCATCCGGTCGCCAGGCGGCGAGCGCGTCCAGCCCGGTGAACACCGGCAGGCCGGTGCGACCGTCCGGCGCGGTCAGGGTGACCGCGACCATCTCGGCGTGGTGTTCGGCCGGGGTTTCGCGCTCGGGATGCTCGGGTTCGATCCGGTCGACACCGGCCAGCCGGTCGCGGTCAGCGTCGGCCACCACGACGATGGGCAGCAGGAATCTGGTGGTGCAGAGTGCGGCGATCGCGTGCAGGTAGTCGTCCTGGCCCCGAGTTGCCGCCGCCAACAGCACGCGCACGGAGGCGTCCGCCTCACCGCGATCGCCGGCGTAGGCAGCGCTCGGCCGCACCAGACCGCTCACGAGCCCGGACGCACTCGCCAGGCCGCCACGAGCTTTGTGAAGTCGGCCTCGGCCAAGGCACGGTCGGTGCGCTGGATTCCGAGAAGCGGACGCTGCGCGTCGTCGTCGAGCATCACATAGGCCCACGGATCGTGCTCGGTGAACCGGAAGCCGCGAACGTCCCCCCAGGGCACGTGGTGGGTACGGACGCCGTTGCGGAAGTGCAGCCCGGCATCATCGACGCGTAGATAGCTCAGCCCGATGCCCATCATCAGCGCGATCATGAACAGCACGAAGAAGGCGAGGGTGAGTACCTGCGGCAAGGTGAACAGTTCGCGGATGTTGGCCGGCATGGCCAACCACCCGACCAGTGATGAGACGACCAGCACCCCGGACAGCACCCCCGCCATCAGCAGGGCACGTCGCGGCCGGAACACCAAGGGGCTCACCTACAGCCGGCAGGCGTGGATCCGGGTGACCAGGATCGCGTCCGCGCCAGCGTCCCAGAGTGCGTCCATGATGCGTTGGGCCTCCTTGGCCGGGATCATCGCGCGCACGGCGACCCAGCCCTCCTTGGCCAGCGGGGCGACCGTCGGCGCGTCCAGCCCGGGGGTGACCCGGGTCGCGGCCTCGAGCAGTTCGCGCGGCACGTTGTAATCGACCATCAGGTAGTCGCGGGCGGTGATCACACCGCTGAGCCGGCGGACGAGCAGGTCGAGCCCTTCCGGAGCGGCCACGTCCTTGCGCTGGATCAGGATCGCCTCGGACTCCAGGATCGCGTCCCCGAACAGCTCCAGGCCGGCGCGCTTGAGCGTGGTGCCGGTCTCGACCACGTCGGCCACGACATCGGCGACGCCGAGGCGCACCGAGCTTTCCACGGCACCGTCCAGGTGGATCAGACGAGCCTGCACGCCGTGACCTTCGAGGTAGGTGGCGACCAGCCCGGAGTAGGAGGTGGCGATCCGCTTGCCGGAGAGATCGGCCACCGACATCGTGGCTCCGCCGGGAGCTGCGAACCGGAAGCGGGTACCGCCGAAGCCGAGGGCCTTGACCTCTTCGGCTTCGGCTCCGGAGTCGAGCAGCATGTCGCGTCCGGTGATGCCGAGGTCGAGAGTGCCCTCCCCCACGTACACGGCGATGTCCTTGGGCCGCAGGTAGTAGAACTCGACTCCGTTGGCGTCATCGACGAGCACCAACTCCTTGGCGTCCGCGCGTTGGCGGTAGCCCGCCTCGCGCAGCATGTTGGCAGCGCCCTCGGCCAACGAACCCTTGTTGGGGACGGCGATCTTCAGCAACCCGGTCACCGGACTCCTCACAGGTATTCGTAGACGTCTTCGAGTTCGAGCCCCAGCGAGATCATCAGTACCTGCAGGTGGTAGATCAGCTGGCTGACCTCCTCTGCGGCCTGCGCCTTGCTCTGGTACTCGGCCGCCATCCAGACTTCAGCGGCCTCCTCGACGATCTTCTTGCCGATCTCATGCACCCCGGCGTCGAGTTCGCGGACGGTGCCCGATCCGGCCGGACGGGTTGCGGCGCGCTCGCGCAGTTCCGCATAGAGGTCTTCGAAGGACTTGCTCACAAGCGCGCAGCCTACCGGCGAGCCGTGGACGCGGGCGAACGCCCCGTCCGTTCCAGTCCGCCGGCCCAGCCCGTCGCGCCGCAAACTGGACCGTTGGGTCCCGTCGCGGGACACAACTGTCCAGTTTGCGAGCGGTGGACGATGGCGAACGGCCGGGCAGCAGCCAGGGGCCACCCGTTGGACTACAGCGCCACGCCCAGAAGGGCGTCCACGGCGTCCCGAACCAGGGCGGACGCGGCCGCGTCCTCGCCCGTGGCGTCGGCCCAGGCGTCGATGGCGGCCAGCGCCGCCGGGGCGTCCAGGTCGTTGCGCAGGGCTGAGCGGACGGCGGCGATGGTCGCGGCGGCGTCGGCACCCGGTTGCGCCACGGCCGTCCGCCACTTCGCCAGGCGCTGGACGGCCTCAGCAAGGGCCTCAGGGCCGTACTCCCAGTCGGCGTGGTAGTGGTTCGCCAGCAGCACCAGGCGGATCGCCATCGGGTCGGTGCCATCGGCGAGCAGCCGGCTCACGAACACGAGGTTGCCCAGCGACTTGCTCATCTTCTCGCCGTGAAGCCCGACCATGCCGGTGTGCAGGAACACCTTGGCGAACGGCTGCCCGGTTGCCACCCGCGCCTCCGCGGCGCACATCGGGTGGTGCGGGAAGGCAAGGTCGCGTCCGCCGGCCTGTACGTCGAACTCCGGCCCGAGCGCGCCGAGGGCGATCGCGGTGCACTCGATGTGCCAACCCGGACGGCCGCGTCCGAGCCACGAATCCCAGGCCGGCTCCCCTTCGCGCGCCTGACGCCAAACCAGGCAGTCGAGGCGGTGCCGCTTGCCGGGACGGTCGGGATCGCCGCCGCGTTCGGCGAAGATCTGCTCGGCTTCCAGCATCGAGAACCCGGTGCCGGTCATCAGCCCGGTGGTCTTGGTCACCGAGAAGTACCAATCCGGGTAGTCGGGGTCGGGCACCTGGTAGACGGCCTGCTCGTCGCGCAGCACGCCGATGAGGTTGGTGACCTCCTCAAGGCTCTCCACCACCCCGGTCAGTTCGGCCGGCGGCAGCACGCGCAAAGCGGTCATGTCGGTTCGGAACAGTTCGATCTGCTCCTCGGCCAGCCCGACCCAGTCGACCCCGGTGGCCGCGGCCCGCTCCAGCAGCGGATCGTCGACATCGGTGACGTTCTGCGCGTAGCTGACCTCAAGTCCGGCATCCAGCCAGGCGCGGTGCAGCAGGTCGATCGCAACGTAGGTGGCGGCGTGCCCGAGGTGAGTGGCGTCGTAGGGCGTGATGCCGCAGGCATAGAGCCGGGCGACACCGGTCTCGGGACCGACCGGCTGGATGCGCCCGGTGAGGGTGTCGTGGGCAGTCACCCGACCGCTCCCACCCCCGGGCACTCGGGGCACTGCTACGGACTTCCAGGCACGCATGGGCGGCAGCCTACCCAGTGGCACCGGCTTTCGCGGACGCGTCGTCACCAACGGCGTGGGTAGGCTTACGGCCGCGTCCGTTCTCGCACCGGCAGGAAGGCCAGGAATGATCGAGTGGTGGCATGCGATCCTGTTGGGCATCGTCGAAGGCGTGACCGAGTTCCTGCCGGTGTCCAGCACCGGGCACCTCACGGTCGTTGAGAAGCTGCTCGGATTCAACGTCGCCGACCCGAGCGTCACCGCTTTCACCGCGATCATCCAGGTGGGGGCGATGGTCGCGTCCATCATCTACTTCTGGGCGGACATCGTCCGGTTCGCCACCGCCTGGTTCCGCGGCCTGGGCAACGCCGAGCATCGCGAGCACCCCGACTACCGGATGGGCTGGGCGATCATCGTCGGCTTCATCGCGACCGCCACCATCGCGCTGGCACTCAAGGACGTCATCGAAGGCCCGCTGCGCAGCCTCTGGGCGGTCGTCGTGGGGTTGCTGGGGTGGAGCCTCGTGATGTTCCTCGCCGATCGGTACGGCAAGGCCGTCAGGGACGAGAAGTCCATCACCTGGCGGGACGGGTTGGTGCTGGGCCTGGTGCAGAGCATCTCGCTGATCCCGGGCGTCTCCCGCTCCGGCGCGACGATCTCGGCCGGGCTGTTCCGCGGCCTCGATCGGGTGAGCGCCACCCGGATGAGCTTCTTCCTCGGCATTCCCACGCTGATCGCCTCCGGCGCCTTTCAGGCGGTCAGCGAGGCAGCCAACATCGGCGCACCCGGTGGGGTCGGCTGGGGCGCGACCGCACTCGGCACCCTGGTCTCGGGCGTGGTCGCTTACCTCTCGATAGCGTGGCTGCTCAAGTTCGTGGCCAGTAATGACTTCACCGCGTTCATCATCTATCGGGTGGCACTGGCTCTGGTGATCATGGCGCTCCTGCTCACCGGAGCTGTCTCGGCGGTATGAGAAGGCGCGCGGTCGGAGGCTCCGGGCTGGCCGTCTCCCGGCTAGGTCTCGGCACCCTGACCTGGGGCCGTGAGACCAGGCTTGAGGACGCCCGTCCGCTGCTACGGGCGTTCGTGGCTGCCGGCGGTTCGCTGGTCGACACCGCCGCCGCCTATGCCGCCGGGGACGCCGAGCGCATGGTCGGCCGCATGCTGCGCGCCGGGGACGTGGATCGCGACGACCTCGTGATCGCGACGAAGGCCGGCTTCGGCATCCGGGACGGCCAGCGGTGCGTAGACACGTCGCGGGCCGCGCTGCTCTCCGACCTGCGCGACTCCCTTCGCCGGCTCGGCACCGACCACATCGACATCTGGCAGTTGCACGCGTGGGGCCAGGCGCCGCTGGAGGAATCCCTCGCAGCGATCGACCTCGCCGTGACCGCGGGCGACGTGCGCTACGCCGGGATCAGCAACTTCGTGGGCTGGCAGACCGCCCAGGCGGCCACCTGGCAGGCGGCGTTCCCCGGTCGCGCCCCGATCACCTGCGCCCAGGTTGAGTACTCACTGCTGGCGCGCCGGGCAGAGGTGGAGGTCATCCCGGCCGTCCGGGCGTTCGGGATGGGGCTGTTCCCCTGGTCGCCGATCGGACGCGGGGTGCTCACCGGCAAGTACCGCACCGGTCTGCCCAGGGGTTCGCGGGGAGCGTCCGAGCACTTCTCGTGGTTCGTCGAGCCGTACCTGGAGCCCCGCTCGCGGTCGGTGACTGACGCGGTCGCGACCGCTGCGAACGGCCTCGACCTGACCCCTGCGCAGGTGGCGCTGCTGTGGGTGCGCGACGCGCCCGGGGTGACCGCTCCCCTGCTGGGCGCCCGGACGGACGCCCAACTGCAGCCCTACCTTGCCACCGAGGAACTCGAACTGCCGATCGAGATCGTGGCCGCTCTGGATGATGTCTCCGGTGGGCCGAACGCCATGCGCGAAGCCGAGGAGCCGACGCCACGAATCGAGCGCTGAGAAGGAGTTCTGGCATGGGCATGGCGGACGGGGACAGGTTCCATCCCGAGACCATCGGCGATTGGCACGACTGGCTGGCCGCCAACCACGATCGCGGCGATGGGGTGTGGGTGGTGCTCGGGCGTGCGGTGTCCGGCAACCCGAGGCTCGGCTACGAAGAGCTGATCCGCGAAGCCCTCTGCTGGGGCTGGGTGGACGGCCAATCCAAGCCGCTGGACGAGCTCCGTTCGATGCTCTGGTTCACCAAGCGCAAGCCGAACAGCCCATGGGCCGCGTCCAACAAGGCCCGCGTGGCCGAACTCGAACGCGCAGGACGACTGCAACCGTCCGGCATAGCCGAGATCGATCGGGCCAAAGCGAACGGCAACTGGACGATCCTGGATTCGGTCGAGGCACTGCAGGAGCCCGCCGAGCTGGCGGGCGCGCTCGATGCCGCACCCGCGGCCCGAATCGCCTGGGACGCCTTCCCAGCCAGTGTGCGCAAGATGGCGCTGGGTTCGATCGCGCTGGCCAAGCAGGACACGACCCGGGCGCGGCGGATCGCGCAGATAGTCGAGAAGGCCGCACGCGGCGAGCGTCCGGTCTAGGGCCCTGGTTCGCGCTGCTGGTCGGGCATCAGGCGCGGTCGAGGAAGTCGTCGAGAACCCGGCAGCCGAACTCGAGCGACTCGATCGGGACGCGTTCGTCCACGCCGTGGAACAGGGCGATGAAGTCGAGTTCCGGCGGCAGCCGCAGCGGTGCGAACCCGAAGCAGCGGACGCCCAGCTTCGACCAGGCCTTGGCGTCGGTGCCCCCGCTCATGATGAACGGGACGGCCACCGCGGACGGATCCTGGGTGAGAAGGCTCGCGGTCATGGCGTCGACGAGGTCACCGTCGAACGTGGTCTCCACCGCCACCTCAGAGATAGCGACTTCGTAACGCACCTTGTCCGGCAGCAGGGCGCTGATCGTGTCGTAGAACTCCTGCTCGTAGCCGGGGAGGAAACGTCCGTCCACGCCAGCGGTGGCCGACCCCGGGATGACGTTGTGCTTGTAGCCGGCGTTGAGCATCGTCGGGTTCGCGGTGTTCGACATCGTGGCGCCGACCATGCGGGCGATCGAGCCGAGGCGCGCGAGCGTGGTCTCAGCGTCATCAGCGGCCACCTCGACACCGAGAGCCTGCTCGACCGCGTCCAGGAATTGGCGCTGGGCTGGGTGTATCCGGGTGGGCCAGGAGTACTCACCGATTCGGGTGACCGCCTGGGCGAGCCGGGTGATCGCGTTGTCGTCATTGCGCATCGAGCCGTGGCCGGCTTTGCCTTCCGCGATCAGGTTGAGCCAGGCGAGGCCCTTCTCCGCGGTCTGGATGAGGTAGAGGCGCTGGTCGTTCACGTTGATCGAGAATCCGCCCACCTCACCGATGGCATCGGAGCAGTCGGCGATCAGGTCGGGGTGGGTGTTGGCCAGCCAGGTGGCGCCCAACGGTCCCCCGGCCTCCTCGTCCGCGGTGAACACGAGCCGGACGGGACGTCGCGGGGCGCGGCCGGCGCGGGTGCGCTCGCGAACCACGGACAGCAGAATCGCATCGAAGTCCTTCATGTCCACCGCGCCGCGGCCCCAGACGCACCCGTCCGCGATCTCACCGGCGAAGGGGTCGACCTTCCAGTCGGACGCGATCGCCGGCACCACGTCGGTGTGGCCGTGGATCAGCAGGGGGGCCAGCGATGTGTCGCAACCTGGGGGGGCCCAGTCAGCGACGAGCGTGGTGCGCCGCGGTTGGGACTCGTACAGTTCGGAGCTGATGCCCACCTCGTCCAGCTTGGCGGCGATGAACTCGGCCGCCTCACGTTCGCCTTTGGCTCCTGCCGGTCCGAAATTGGACGTGTCGAAGCGGATCAGGTCGCTGCAGAGTCCGGCGACTTCATCGATGGCTGTTGGGAAGGCGGTCATGGGCTCATCCTGCCATCCGGCCTTCTCGCTGGTCGCGCTTCAGCCATCGGGCCGAATCGCGCCCGACTGGAGCCGGCACGCGGCGGATCGCCGAGAACCTGAAACCCGGACGCGATCTACGCAGGCCTGAACGGGACGCAGGCTCTGCTCGTCACTTCTCGCGACCGAGATCGCTCATCCGCCGCAATCCCCGCGCGTTCCACTCGACCTCGTCGCGATTCAGCCCAGGTGGGACGATCCACGCGGCGTTTCGCAATCCGGTGTCCGGATTAGGTATAGTGCTCTGGCTGTCCGGCACCACCCGGACGGCACCCTGTCCGGGTGGCGGAATAGGTAGACGCGCTAGCTTGAGGTGCTAGTGCCCTTTATCGGGCGTGGAGGTTCAAGTCCTCTCTCGGACACTCAGTGAATGTGGCTCTGGCTAGGTAAGACAGTCAGGGCCACTGTCGTTTCTGGATCCTTGCACAACATATGCACAACATCTCGCTGGGCCGAGGCCTTGGCCTGGATCGCAGCCAACGCGTGCCGATCGTCGGGGTCGGGCAGCTTCAGCCGGGCCATGCGTCGGTCCACCGGGCTCGGACGAGTCCGGCCATGGCAACCCGGATCAGAACGTCGCGGAGCGTGTTCGGGTAGAGGACGTTCGCGTCGTACAGGGCGACGACCCCCATCAGGCGAAGCCCAGTTCCTTGGTCATCCTCGACAACTCGTCGGCCGCGGAGCGGCGCTCGGCCTCGTCCTGACTGAGGTAGCGCAGCAGCGAGGCCGTCTTCACGCGCCGGTGAGTACCAACGAGGCGGAAGTCGATCCTGCCCTCCTCCAGCAGCCGGATCAGGAACGGCCGCGACACGTTCAGCATGTCCGCAGCCTTCTGCGTGCTGAGCTCGCGATCCACAGGGATCACCGCGACACCCTCGCCGTTCGCGAGGTTCGCCAAGATGCGACTCAGGAGCCCCACGACCGTCTTGGGCACAACGACGTTCTCCGCTGCCCCAGCAACGGTAAGGGTGACCGGGCCGTCCGTTGTGTTCTCGGTCAGCGCCTCGTCAACCAGACGCAATGCGTCGCGGGCAAGCTCGACGTCGCCGGCCCCCGGGACCACCGAGATGGGTACGGCACTCATCGCGACCCCCAAACGCAACAAACGCATTATTCGAATCAACTGAGTCATAGTGCCGATTCGTCCACCACCCAAGCCTGTGCGCCTTCGGGTCCTTCCTCCCGAGCAACTCATCACTCGCGAAGTCGCCGCGCCATCACCTCGAGCAGGTGATTGATGGCCGGCACCAGGGCGTCTAGGTCGCGTTTGTGGATGCATCCCTGGGCGAGTCTGGCGGTGAGCTGTTCGATGAGTTCGGCCCAGCCGCCCACGTCGCGCGGGACGGACGCACCGGTATCTCGACACGCTGCTGGACGACCCGACCGAGCCGGCCACCATGCTCGCGGTAGGCCTGCCAGGCGCCGGGATGATCGCCATCAGCACTGCGGCGGCCACCGCGCTCATGCGACTGCCCCGCGCATCTTGCAGCCACCGACAAGAGTAATCCATTTTGGTATACTTTTGACATGCGAGAGGTTCTGACCTATCTGGAGCGACTCCGCGAGATCGCTCTGGATCAGCACGGCTTCGTGACCACAGCACAGGCCGTCGCCAACGGCATTCCGAAAACCGAGTTGCCCAAGCTCGCCGGCCGCGGCCGCATTGAGCGTGTCGCGCACGGGGTCTACCGGATTTCGCAGGTTCCGGCGACGCCGTACGACAACTGGGCGTTGGCCGTGCTGTGGACCGGCGCAGAAGAGGCGTGCCTTTCGCACGAGACAGCTCTGGCCGCATGGGACGTCAGCGACGTGAACCCCGACCGCGTCCACCTCACAGTCGGCAGGCAGAGACGGCTGCGCCGGGCCGGCGGAGAGCGGTATGTCATTCATCGCCGTGACCTCGACCCTGGGCAGCGGACCTGGTGGGAGGCGATTCCCATCACCGACCTGCCCACGACCATCGCAGACTGCATTGAGACAGGCACCCCGACCTACCTCATCCGGCAATCAATCGAGCGAGGCGGGCGCACGAGGCTGCTGCCAGCGTCCGACCTTGACCGGCTGAGCGGACTCCTGGAGGATCGCGACGGACCAGAACCCGACCCGCAGCCTCTCACGACGCCCTCGCTGCCCGACGCCGGTCGATCACCAAGCCAGCTGCCACCGTGGAACAATGACCGCATGGGTACGCCGCTGGTCCTTGACCTTGAGGCGATCAGGCGCGCCTGCAAGAAGCACCGGGTGACGCGCCTGCGCATCTTCGGCTCGGCAATCACTGATCAGTTTGATCCCCAGACCAGCGACGTCGACTTCCTGGTCGACTTCGCACCCGACAACCTGAACCTCTTCCATGACTACTTCGATCTGAAGGCCGAGCTGGAGGAGATCCTTGGCCGCCCTGTCGACCTGGTCGATGCCGGCGCGGTACCGAACCCCTACTTCAAGGCCGCCGCCTTCTCGAGCGCCCAGGATCTGTATGCGGCCTGAGTCCAGCGTCGCCGCCCACCTCGGGATGCCCTGGACTTCGCCAGGAACGTCCGTCCTGTGTCGGTGGTGGATGAACTCACCTCTGCGCGCACGTGGCCCGGCGCCGACCCTGCAGCGACAGTGGATTCCCGCGAACCGCGTCCGAGCGTCAGCTGAGGCTACTAAGGTCCGAATTGCCGACCGAACGGCCGACCACGAGTGGCGGAAAAGTGGGGGTGACCAGCATGAGTCAGGCCAGTACGGACGAACTGCGGGCGCGGATCGCAGTCTTGATGCCCGAGATCATCGAAGAACTGAAGGAGATGGTCGCCATCCCCTCGGTCTCCTTCCCCGGGTTCCCGAAGGATCCGGTGCTGCAGATGGCCCAGCGGTGCGTGGACGCGTTCGCCCGCTACGGCGTCCAAGCCTCGCTGGTGGAGATCCCGGACGGCTACCCGGCGGTGTGGGCGGAGATCCCCGGTCCGGCGGGCGCGCCAACCGTGCTCATGTACGGCCACTACGACGTCCAGCCGGCGCCTATGGAGCAGGGATGGGACGCCGATCCGTTCGTGCCGGTTGAGGCAGATGGCCGGATCTTCGGTCGCGGTGCCGCCGATGACAAGAGCGGGATCGCGATGCACCTGGCCACCCTGGCTGCGTTCGACGGCCGTCCGCCGGTGAACGCGGTCATCTGCCTGGAGGGCGAGGAGGAGACGGTCAGCCACCTGGAGGCGTTCGTCGCCGCCCCATCCGGAGCGCTTCCAGGCCGACGCGATGCTGATCGGCGACATGGGCAACCTGGTGGTCGGCGAACCCGTCCTGTCCACCGGGCTAAGGGGCCACGTCAAGGCGATCATCGAGGTGCGGACGCTGACCGACCCGGTCCACTCCGGCCTGTTCGGCGGCGCGGCCCCGGACGCGTTGATGACCCTGATCAAGGTCCTGGCGAGGCTCACCGACGACCAGGGCAGCTGTATCGTCCCGGGCATCGCCACTGGCGACTGGGAAGGCGCTGAGTTCAGTGAGGACATGCTGCGGGCCAACGCCGGCGTGGGGGCCGGGGCGGATCTGATCGGGACCGGCTCGATCTCGAGCCGGTTGTGGTCGAAGCCCTCGATCAGCGTGCTCGGCATTGACGCCCCGTCCGTCGCCGAGGGAGCGAACGTGCTGCAGCCGTCCGCCCGGGCGGTGGTCGCGATGCGCATCCCGCCCGGCCAGGACCCGGACGACGCGATGGCCAAGCTGATCGGCTTCCTGCGAGCGCAGGTGCCAGGCAACGCGCAGGTGACGATCACGCCGAACAAGAAGTCTCCGCCGTTCGCGCAGGGCACGGACGGTCCCGCGGTCACCCGGATGCGGACGGCCCTGGAAGCCGCCTACGGCACCGAGGTGAAGACCATCGGCTCGGGCGGCTCGATCCCGCTGCTGGACGAACTCCGCAAGGCCTGCCCCAGCGCCGACTTCGTCCTGATCGGAGCAGAGGACATGGAGAAGGCCCGCATCCACGGCCCCAACGAGAGCGTCGATCCGACCGAGATCGCGAACATGGCGCTGGCCCAAGCGCTGCTGTTGCAGATGCTGGCCGCCGGGAACGAGTGACGCCATGAACACCGTGATCATGATCCTGGAGGCGCTGGTCGTCGTCGGCGGCATCTACATGGGTGTCCGCACCGGCGGGGTCGGCCTTGGCCTGTGGGGCGCGGTCGGCGTCCTGGTGCTGGTGTTCGTGTTCCGGGTGCAGCCCGGCTCCATCCCCTCCGACGCCATCCTGGTGATCCTGGCCGTGATCACCGCCGCGTCCGCGATGCAGGCGGCCGGCGGCATCGACTACCTGGTGATGGTCGCGGAGAAGGTGATCCGCGCCCGTCCGGCGGCGGTCAACTTCCTCGCGCCCCTGGTCACCTTGCTTTTCTGCGTCGGCGCCGGCACCGGCAACATCGCCTTCCCCCTGCTGCCGGTGATCTACGAGGTCGCCTACGGTCGGGGCATCCGGCCCGAGCGGGCGCTGTCCACCTCAGTGGCGGCGTCCGGCATCGCGCTGGCGGCCAGCCCGGTGTCGGCGGCGATGGCGGCCTTCATCGGACTCACCGCCAGCGCCGAGAATCCGCTCTCGCTGGGTCAGATCATCATGATCACGCTGCCGTCCAGCATCATCGGCGTCATCGTGGCCGCCGCCGTGATGAGCCGCTGGGGCAAGGAATTGGCCGATGACCCGGTCTACCAGGACCGGCTGGCGAAGGGTCTGGTCAAACCGCCGCACGAACTGAACGCCACGACGGCCAAGGACCTGCCGAAGCAGTCCAGGACGGCCGCCCTGGTGTTCATCGGCGGCGTCGTGCTGGTGGTGGTGCTGGGGATGTTCAAGAGTCTGCTCCCGTCCTGGGAGGTGGACGGCAAGACGACGTCCCTGTCGCTGACGACTCTGCTGATCATGGTGATGCTGGTGGTGGCACTGCTGGTGATGTACGTCGGGAAGATCAAGCCGGCCGACATCCTGGAGGCGCCGCTGACCAAGTCGGGCCTCACCGCGATCATCGCGCTGCTGGGCATAGCCTGGCTGGCCAACACGTTCATCGCGGCCAACTCCGACACCGTGATCGGGGCGCTGACAGATGTCGCCCAGCACTCGCCGTGGTTCCTCGCTGTGGGCATCTTCCTGGTCGCGGCCATGACCACGAGCCAGTCGGCTTCGGTGAACACCATGATCCCGTTGGGTCTGGGCCTGGCCGTAGGGGTGCCGCAGCTGGCGGCCTACCTGCCGGCGATGGGTGGCGTCTTCACGCTCCCCGCCAACGGCTCGCAGCTGGCCGCGGTGGAGATCGACGAGACCGGCTCGACGAAGATCGGCCAGTACGTGGTGAACCACTCGTTCCTGCTGCCGACGCTGATCATGGTCACGGTGGCGGTGGTGGTTGGTATCGGGATCGCCCAACTCGTCGCCTGAGCCGGGCAGTCGCCCGGGGAGAGCAACGGCCAGATTTGCCTGCGCCGTCAGTGGATCAGTGCCTTCAGGAGGATCAGCACCACTCCCAGGAGCGCGGTGGCCATTGCGCCCGCCAATCGTGCCCAGAGCCGTGGCGTCCAGGTGGCCACACCCAGATACCCAAGGACGGCGAGGATCGCCACGTCGACCCAGAGGGTCGTCCAGATTGCGTTCTCATGGGTGAGCAACCCGATCGCACCCAGGCTGAGGATCACCGCGGGCACCAAGGCGGCGCCCAACATTCCCCAGGAGTGGTCCAGCGAGTAGCGCACGGCTCGTCTCAGCCGCACACCGCTCGGGTAGTCCTCTTCGTGGTGATCGCCCAGGTGGGAGACCGCGCCCGCGTACACGTGGGCGAGCCAGAACACCACCGTGGTCGCCAAGACCTTCACCAGCGCGTCCTGCGACGCGGCGTCCGCCTGGTTGGCGACGATGACCAACAACCCCGAGATCAGCACGACCCCGTGCACCGCCGACTCGGACGCGAGGTCCCTGAGCGTCATCCGTGGCTGAGTCACCGCGCTGCCACCAGAGCCCGGACGCGACCCGTTCGGGTAGGGCAACAGCTGGCGCGCGCGAGGCAGGCTCGTCCCCCGAGATTGGACATGGCGCGATTCTGACACCTTTCGACAAGCGAGGCCGTGCGCCTCGCCCCTACGCGATGCGGCCCGAGCGGTCGTCACACCGATCCGCGAGCCGATCCTTCAGCGCTCGCCCCGCGCCGCGGTCATGAACCGGCGCTGATAGCTGACCACCTGGCTGGCGGACGCCCAGCGGGCAAGGTATCCGGGCTCGGCGGTGACGATCACCCGTCCGGTCATGTCGGCGAACTCCGGGTCGGTGAGCAGGCGGTCGATATCGGGGTACATCGCGTCGCCATCGAGCGAACAGACGATGAGCTTCGTGTCGGGCAGGTTGGCCTGCCGCAGCACCCGCAGGTTGTGCCGGACGCCGTCCAGCCCGTCCGCGCCCGCCGGCGAGTTGAGCTGGTGGTAGTCCACCAGCCGCCGGGCGATGCCCCGGGCCACTTCGGGCGAGGTCTGGGAATCGGTGCCCGCGAGCACATCGATCGAGACCAGGTAGTCGCGCAGTTCGACCAGCGCCGCCGCGTCCGCGTCCGCTTGGTTCAGCAGTGCGGCCATTCGCCTGGTCTGGGCGAACCGGTTTCGGATGAAGCTGTTGATGAACGCCGGCCGGGCCTGCAACGCCAACTGCGCCTGGTAGGGCTCGAACATCAGGGTGAAGTTCACCCGGAAGCCGTGCTCGTTGAGTTTGAGCGCCAACCGGTGCCCGGCGAAGGCCTCGTGCGGGGACGCCGTGTCCCAGCGCCGGTCAAGACGCAGGTCGCCGGTGAGCAACTGGTGGACATTGTCCGCGCTGACCGGGCCCGTGTGCGGCACCTTGATCACGGTGCGCCAAACGCCCAGAATCTCCCGCAGCTGATGGCACTCGTCCAGGATTTTGCCGAAGTCGGGTTCGAACGGGTTGTTCAACTCCACGGAGATGTCACAGCCCGAGCCGAGGATCCGGCCGATCTCGGTCATCACCTCTTCCCTGGTCGAGAACCGGTGGTCGACGTTCGCCTCGGCGTTGTTGATGAAGAGGTCGTAGATGATGCCCGGATTGCAGGTCAGGTTGGCCAGCAACGGAGCCACCGGCTCCAGTTCGTACGGGTTCGCGGTGTCGGCCGAGAACAACACCGGGGTCGGACGTGGTCGCCCGTCGGTGTCGACGTTGATATCGCGCACGAAGTCGGCAGAGAGCAGCCCGTCCGCGGCCAGCCGCCAGACCACGCGGAACCCGGCCGGCAGGTGCCCGTCCGGCACCTTGAAGTAGTCGATGACCCGGCTGAACTCGGCCGTGACACCAAGTTGGCGCCCGTACCGCAGCGCCTGGGCGAAGGTGGCCTCAGCGAGTTCGAGTCGGCTCAACCGGGCGACCTGGACCTCCTGACCGGGGACGGACGGCAGGCCGAGCGCATCGACGGTGAACTTGATTGCACAACCGAGAGTCATGGCGGATTCCGTCCGGCGAACGCACACGTCCCCTCTGCCTTGTCAGAGCCCAGGTCGCCGGAGCGACCCAGGCTCTGGCAAGTCGGCGGGGGCCGTGCAGGGGCTAGAAGATGCGATTCACGATGGACGCCGGGGCTTCGAGCAGAGCCTCGATCTCTTCGTCCAGCTTCACCAGGGTCAGCGATGCTCCGGCCATCTCCAGGCTGGTGCAGTACTCACCCACATAGCTGCGCCCGATGGTGATGCCCTGGTCGGCGAGCTTCTGCGCGGCGATGCCGTAGAGCAGGTACAACTCGCTGATCGGGGTGCCGCCCAGACCGTTGATCATCAGCGCCACCCGGTCGCCGGAGGTGAACGGAAGGTCGGAGACCACGGCATTGAGCAACTCATCGACGATCTCGTTGGCGCTGACCAGCTTGGCGCGACGCCGTCCGGGTTCGCCGTGGATGCCGACGCCCACCTCCATCTCGTCCTCGCCGAGTTCGAACAGCGGGCTGCCCTTGGCCGGCGGGGTGCACGCGGTGAGCGCGATGCCCATGGTGCGGGTGACCGAGTTCACCTTCTCGCCGATCGCCTTCACTTCCTCCAGGGACGCGCCCTGCTCGCTCTTGGCACCGACTGCCTTCATCACGAAGAAGTTGCCGGCCACGCCGCGACGACCGACGGTCCAGGTTGAGTCCTGTACGGCCACGTCGTCGTTGATGAACAGGGTGTCGACCTTGATCCCGTCCGCGTCCGCCAATTCCTGCGCCATCTCGAACGCCATCCGGTCGCCGGTGTAGTTGTTGACCAGCAGCAGGACGCCCTTGTCGGAGGCCACCAGCTTGGCGGTCTCGTAGACGTAGTCGGACGGGGGTGCGGCGAACACGTCACCGGGGCACGCCGCATCGAGCATGCCCGGTCCGACGACCATCACGTGGGCCGGCTCGTGGCCCGAACCCGAGCCCTGCACGATGCTCACCTTGTCGTTGTTCGGCGCGTCCGCCCGCATGATCAGGTTGTACTCGGGCACGTATGTGATGGTGTCCGGGTTGGCCAGCGCGATGCCCTTCAGCATTTCGGGCACGAACTGCTTGGGATCGTTCACGAACTTCTTCATGGCTTCCCTTCCTTGGGTTTGGCTTCGGAATCGATGGGTCGAACGTGCGTGGGGTATCAGGTCTTCGGCCAGGCGGCGGCCAGTGCCTCGGCCAGGACGGCGATCGCCATCGCGCCGGCGTCCACCGAGCCGATGCTGCGTTCCCCGGTGTACGCGGCCCGGCCGCGCATCGCCTGCATGGACTTGGTGGCCTCGGCGCTGTCCCGCGCCGTCCGTGCCATCGCGGCCACCGCGTCCGCGGGGCTGCTGCCGGCCGCGATCTCGGCTTCCAGAGTGTCGGTCGCAGGCACCAGCGCATCAAGCAGGGTCTTCTCACCCAATTCGGCTTGGCCGCGCGCCTTGATGCCGTCGATCGCCGCGCGCAGGCCGCGCACCACGTCTGTCCCCTCGACCTCCGGTTTACCCTTGAGTTGCACGCCGCAGCGAAGCAACGCGGTACCCCAGATCGGCCCGGACGTGCCTCCGATCCGGCCAGAGACCGTGGTGGCGATCTTGGTGAGGAACACCCCCGGGTCGCTGCGATCGAAGGTGTCCCACTGCTCCAGGACGATCTCGAAGCCGCGCGCCAGCGAATAGCCGAAGTCGCCGTCGCCGACCACCGCGTCCAGTTCGCCGAAGTACTTCTCGTTGGCGACGATGGTCTCGGCAAGCTGCCGGACGACGAACTCGACGTCGCTGATCGATCCGCTCATGCTGGTTCCTCCTGCGTCATGGCCAATAGGTCCTCGAGGTCGCTCACCGTCACCATGCCTTCCGGCCGGACGCCGGCCGGCGCGGCGATGACCGTGAGCGGGGTAGCCGGGTCACCGAGGTGGTCGAGTACCAGCGCCGCGCCGTCGAAGTCGTCCGCGGCGGTGAAGCTGCTGATGGTCACGATGGTGGTCAGCCCGGCGGTGCGGGCGGACGCGACGCCGATGCCCGAGTCCTCGACCACCAGGCACTGGGACGGCTCCAGCCCCAGATCGGCGAGGACCAACAGGTAGATGTCGGGAGCCGGCTTCTTCGCCGCCACGATGTCGCCGGCGAACACCGAACAGCGGCTCGCGAGGTCGTCGCCGACGGCGTGCGCCAGCACTGCGCGAACCGAGGCCTCCGCCGAGGTGGACGCCACGGCGACCGTCCAGCCGAGGGTGAGCACGGCTTCCACCAGTCGCCGCACACCGGGCCGCCCGGGCAGGAGACCCGCGTCGACACGCGCGGTGAACAGCTGGGTCTTCCGGGCGTGAAGCTGCCGAATCAGGTCGTCCTTGCCGGGCAGGTCCGAGGCGATCCGCTCCTTACCCCCGCCGATCTTCAACTTCTCGGCGTAGGTGGCCGAATCCCAGCGGATCGGCAGGCCGAATTCAGCGAAGGCGGCGTTGAAGGCCGGCAGATGGCCGTCCAGTTCGGTATCGGCCAGCACGCCGTCGCAGTCGAAGATCAACGCCGGCATGTCACGCCTTCCCAGCGCTGCCGAACAGCCCTGCGTAGTGGACGGTCATCTCGCGGACCGCCGCACCCACCGAGGTGAACAGCGACGGCGGATCCCACTTGGCCTTCTCCTCGGCCTCCCTGAGGAAGGCCAGGCTCGACTGCATGAACGTCTCCTTCAGCGCGGTCGAGATGTTGACCTTCGCGCAGCCACGGGAGATGCAGTCGCGGAACTGTTCGTCGCTCAGCCCGCTGCCACCGTGCAGGGCGATCGGGATCGGATGGGCTGCGACGATGTCAGAGACCCGCTGGAAGTCGAGCACCGGCGCCCGCTTGTAGATGCCGTGGGCGTTTCCGATCGCGGGCGCGAACACGTCCACCCCGGTCGTGTCGAGGTAGCGCAGGGTCACTTCGAGGGTCTGGCGTTTGGATTCCTCATCGGATCCGATGCCGTCCTCCTGGCCGGTGATCGACTCGATCTCACCCTCGACATCGGCGTCGTACCGCCGGGCCTCGGCGACGACTTCGACGGTCTGGCGCTGGTTCTCCTCAACCGGCAGCTGGGACGCGTCGAAGAGCACCGACTGCCAGCCTGCCCGGAGACATTCGGTGATCACTTCGCGATCGGGGCAGTGGTCAAGGTGCAGGGCGCAGGGCACTTCGATACCTGCGGTCATGGCGTGCCACATCGCATACAGCGTCTCGACGCCGATCGACCGGACGGTCTTGACCGACGTCTGCAGGATGATCGGTGATCGGGCCTCGACCGCCCCGGCGAGCACGTTCTCCATCGTCAGGTCGTTGACGATGTTGATCGCCGGCACTCCATAGCGCTGCGCGAACGCGGGCGCGAGGATCTCGGACAGGCGCTGGATCGGCACCGCTGCTCCTCTCGGACGGGATGCAACGACGGTAGGTCGCAACTCCTTCCGGGCGGTATGGGGTAATCCCCCCAGCCGGTGTGGGGGTCGCGTGGGTAGGGACGCGTCAGGCCCGGGCGAGCAACTCCGTGCGGGAGTGGACGCCTCCTTTGCGCAACACCGCACTCACGTGTTTCTCCACGGTCTTCACCGAGATCCCCAGCCGCGTTGCGATCTGCTTGTCGGCGAGCCCTCGCACGAGCAGGCGGCGGACTTCCAGTTCCCGCCCGGTCAGACCGTCACCGTCCATCGCTGGCAACCCGCCCAACTGGGCGAGCACCTCGCCGAACACCAGCACGTCGCCTCGCGCCACGCCCAGCACCACGCGTCCGATGTGCGTGGCGTCCACGTCGGCGGGAACGAACCCGCGCACTCCTGCCGCCGCCCAGTCGCGAAGCTCCGCCTCGGGCACGGCCGGGTCGAGCACACCCACCACCCCGACCCCAGGATGCGCTTCCTGGAGTGCGGCCACCAGGTCTGATCCGGACACTCCTGGCAGGCCCGTCCCAGCGAGCACGACGTCGGGTCGGAGCAGGCGCACCGCCTCGACCGCCGGGGCTAGTTCGGCCACCTCCGCCACCACCTGGACGCCGGGCTCGCTCTGGTCGAGCAACCGAACCAGTCCGCCACGCATCGCCGGCAATTGGTGCAGCACGACCACCCGCAGGCGCGGGCTCTCGGTGTTGCCGGTCACCGGCGTGCGATAGGGCAGGTCCGCCCGCACCCGCGTGCCCCATCCAGGCGTCGAGTCGATCCGCACTCTGCCGCCCACCTGTGCGGCGCGCGCCACCAGGCCCGGCAGGCCCACGCCATGGCTCGCCGCCGACTCGGTGTCGAAGCCGCAGCCATCGTCCTCGACGATCACCGCGATCCCGTCCGAGCCGTAGACCAGGCCGAGCCGCACCATGGTGGCCCGGGCGTGCTGGACGACGTTCGCCAGCGACTCCTGGACTATCCGCAGCACCTGGGTCTCGACGTTGCGGGCCAGCGGTCTTGGGTCGCCGAACACGCGAAAGGTGGGGGCCAGATCGGACGTGGCGCGCACCCAGTCGAGTTCCAGCGCGACGCTCTGGTCAATCGGGCGGCCGGCCATGCCTGCGGGGCCAAGCCCCCAGATCGCGCGGTGACCCTCGTTCATCGTCTCCTGAGCGGCCTGTTGCGCCTGGGTCAGCGCAGGCAGGGGGTCCTCGCCGTGGCTGGCGGCCGCGTGTGCGTCGGCGATGCGCAGGGCGATGGTCGCCAGACCACGTCCGATGCTGTCGTGCACTTCGAGCATCGCCCGCTCGCGTTCGGCGGCTACCGCAGCGGCCTTGGCGCGCTCGGACGACTCGGCGTGCAACCGGGAATTCGCGATGGCGATCGCCGCGTGGGTGGCGAACCGCTGCAGCAGTTGGGCGTCGGCCAGGTCGAAGCGCTGGCTGTCTGTGGCGGCGAAGACGATGCATGCGCCGATGAGGTTGGTGCGCAGCAGGATGGGGACGCCGATCACGGCGCGGTGGTAGCGGTCCTCGTCGGGACGGATATGTCCGGCGGCGACTTCGGAGTACTGCTCGAAGATCACCGGCTTGCCCGCCCGGGCGACCGCCCCGGTGCAACCCTCGTCGAGGGAGAACACCATGCCGGCCTGGCAGCCGGCGTCGAGGTCGATCTCCTTGCGGTAGGTGTGGCTCACCTGGTCGATCAGGCAGAGCGAGCCGCTGCGACAGCCCAGCAATTCCACCGCGCTGCGCAGGATGCGTTCCAGGAGGGGTTGCAGCCGGAACTCACCGGCAAGGTCGTTGGCCACCTCGGCCAGCACATCAACCGAGGCCCGTTCCCGAGCGTCCGCCTGCATCGTTGCCCCCCGCGTCCGATCCAGCCAGCTTAGGCGCTGGCGGACGCCGTGGTCAGGTAGGGGGCTGGGAGCAGAGGTCGGCCTGGGTACCGTCCCCAGCGAATCCGGGCGTGTAGGCGAAACCTCTCAGCACAACGTGCTGGGACGCGCCCGGCGCCCGGCCGCCGAACAGCCAGAGATTGATCCGCGGTGCCACTCCCCCGCCGGGCACTGGCACTCCCGGCCCCGCGTAGACCCAGCTCTCCACGCCGGCCGCACCGGCGCTGGCGAACCTCACCAGTCCGGGTGCCCACGCGAGGGTGTGGATGCTGGGCCAACGCCTGCCCGGCCGGAACCGGTGGGCATGGGGCGCAGTGCCGGCCTGGACGGTGAACAGCCCATTGTCGCGGCGGCCGGCGACACCCCAACTGGCGAACTCGATGTCGAGTTCGCGGTTGGCGTGCGCGGGATCGTCGGACCAGGTGAACATCCCCAGCACCGCGTTCTCGTCCAGGGCGGTCACGTCCGCGGCGACGGTCCAGGTGTAGGTGCCGTATCCGAAGCTGCCTTCGGCGACCAGTTCAGCGCAGGACCACCGTCCGGCGGATCGCTGAATGGATAACCGCACGCCGCCCGGCACCAGCGAGACGTTCCCGGCCGAGAAGTAGTTCGGGCCGGGGCCGATCTTCGCGGTGGACTGTTTCACCTGCCACGAGAAGCCTGAGAACTCGACCGTAGTCATCGACTCAGCTGGTCAGCCCGCATAGGCGACGGCGATCGCCGCACCGAGGCGGGCGTTGTTCTTCACCAGGGCGATGTTGGCGCGCAGCGAGTCGCCGTCCGACAGTTCGACGATTCGGCCCAGCAGGAAGGGTGTGATCGCGGCTCCGGTGACACCCTGCTGCTCGGCTTCGGCGACCGCCTTGGCGATCAGGACGCCGATCTCGGCCTCGGGCATCTCGTCCTCGACCGGGATCGGGTTGGCCACCACCACGCCGCCGGCCAACCCGAGCCGCCACTTGGCGTGCATCGTGGCCGCGATCTCCGCAGCGGTGTCCAGGCGCAGCGGCGAACGGAAGCCGCTGGAGCGCGAGTAGAAGGATGGGAAGTCGTCCGAGCCAACCGATACCACCGGCACACCTAGGGTCTCCAACACCTCCAGCGTTCGACCGATGTCCAGCAGCGACTTCACGCCTGCGCTGACCACCGCGACGTCGGTGAGGCTGAGCTCGGTGAGGTCCGCGGATACATCCATGCTGCTTTCCGCGCCCCTGTGCACACCGCCCAGCCCTCCGGTGACGAACACCTTGATGCCCGCCAGCGCAGCGAGGCGCATGGTCGAGGCCACGGTGGTCGCGCCGTGTTCGCCTTGGGCGACCACGTAGGGCAGGTCGCGGATGCTGACCTTGCGCACGTGCTCGTCCGAGCCCAGCAGGTCGAGTTCTGCGTCGGAGAGGCCGATCCGGGGCACGCCAGCCAGGATGGCGATGGTCGCGGGCACCGCGCCGCCGTCGCGGATGATCTGCTCGACCTCGCGCGCGGTCTGCACGTTCTTCGGGTATGGCATGCCGTGGCTGATGATGGTCGATTCGAGCGCCACCACCGGCCTTCCGGACGCGAGCGCTTCGCGCACCTCGTCGGTCAGCGCGAGCAGGTTGTTCATCGGACTCCTTGGTTGGTTCGGCGGAAGTCGGCGATCGCGACCCCCAGGTCTGGACGGACTGTGAAACCGCTCTCCACTGTGAGCGCTGCGGCGAATTGGCCGAGGCGGGCCGCGTCTACGGGCGTGGCGGCACGGAGCAGGCCGAAGACGAATCCGGCGGTCATCGCGTCGCCCGCGCCGGTGACATCGACCACTTCGCGGGCGTGCGCCACCAGGTGCACCGGCTCGGCGTCCCGGCTGACCAGCAGGCTGCCTGCAGCCCCCCTGGTGACCCAGACGTGATGGACGCCGCGCTCATGAAGCGTTGCCGCGGCTGCCGCGATCGCGTCCGTGGTGTCGGCGACCGGTTCGCCGACCAGCGCGCCGAGTTCGTCGACGTTCGGGGTCATGGCGAACACCGGACGCGCGGCGCCCAACAGCGGCGCGATGCGTCCGGCTTTGGTCACGCTCACCGGTTCGAGCACCACCCGTGCGCCGACGGACGCGGCCACGGCAAGCAGCCACTCCACCACGGGGGCCGGGATGTTCCCGTCGATCACGATTACCTCAGCGTTGGTGATCAGGTCCTGCGACCTGGTCAGCGCGGGCACCGTGAGCGCGTCGGTAGCCGCGAAATCGGAGAGGCCGATCACCAGTTCGCCATCGGCGTCCAGCGCGGCCAGGTAGCTGCCGGTCGGGTGGGGCGAGGTGATCACGCGGTCGACGTGCACGCCGGCTTCGCCGGTACGGGCCAGCAGGTCGCGTCCGGCGGTGTCCGCGCCAACGGCGGCAAGCAGGTGCACCTGGCCCCCCAGCCTGGCGATGCCCTCGGCGATGTTGCGACCGACCCCGCCGAGGGTCTGGCTCACGGTGCCGGGGTTGGACGTGCCCAGACGGACGGGAGCGCTGCTCCTGGCTTTGATATCCCAGGCCGCGCCGCCGACCACGACCGCCCAAGGATCGTCACGTAGGAGGTATCCCCGGCCGACGATCTCACCCTTCTGGGTCAATGACGACAGGGCCACCGCGATCGCGCCCTTGGTGGTGCCGAGCCGCTGGGCCAGGCCTGCGGCGTCCAGCAGCGGGTGGGCGCGCAACAGTGCGAGGATCTCCCGTTCGCGTGGACTCAACGCCATGCTTAGTATTATTAGCCCTACTTGACTTCATTAGCAAGTGCGCGACGCCGGTCGGCCCAGAGCCGGTGGCCTACTGCAGCCGCGGCCACGCCGAGCCCGGCCAGGGCTAGCCAGCCGGTGAGCACGAGCAGGACGCTGACGCAGACAAGGGAGAACGCCGCGACGGCCTTGGCGACCAGTCCTGGCAGCAGCCGAACCGCCGCTGCCGTGCCCGCCACATAGACCAGCGTCAGACCTCCGGTCACCAGCAGCATCAGGGTGTGCAGGCCCAGCGGGACGGCTTCCATCACCACCGCCGCGGCTCCCACGAACGCCAGCGACCGGCGGTCCGTGCCGAAGAGCCGATATGGCAGCGCGCCCTGACGCGCGAGTGCCGACCCCAGCTTGGTGGCACCGGCGACATAGGCGTTCACCGCCCCCAGGGTCATCAACACCGCTACCACCGCGATCACCGGACGTACCGGGCCGCCGACCCCGATCGCGAGCAGGTCGGCCAGTGGTGCCTCGCTGGTGGCCAGGCCCGGGCCGAGCACAAGGACACAAGCGACCGCAACCGACAGGTACAGCACTCCCACCACGACGACCGCCAGCATCGTGGCCCGCGGCACGTCGCGGCGCGGATCGGCGTATTCCGGCGATAGCGAGGAGACGGCCTCCCACCCGGCGAACGCCCAGACGAGCAGGGCCGCCGCAGACCCGATCCCAGCCCAACCTGCAGGCGCGAACGGAGTCAGATTGGCCGGGTCGGCGTGCGGCAGCGCGGCCAGCACAGTGATCAGGAGCAGCACGGCGAGGACACCGGCGAGCGCCAACTGCATCCGTCCGGACACGTGCAGGCCCAACCAGTTCATCGTGAACGCGACGCCGAGGATGCCAAGGAAGGTGCCGACCCGAGCGAACTGTGCGCCACCGAACACGTCCGCGACGTAGCCGGCCGCGAACGAGCAGGCCACCGGCGCGCCCAGTGGCACAGCGAAGTAGAAGATCCAGCCGATCGCGTCCGCCGCCCAGGTGCCGAAAGCCCGACGTACGTAGCTGGAGACGCCGCCGCCGTCAGGGAACCGGGCGCCCAGTTCCGCGAACGTCCACGCCAGCGGCGCGGACAGCAGCACCAGGGCGAGCCAGGCGACCAGGGAAGCCGGTCCGGCGATCGCCGCGGCAAGCGCCGGCATCGAGATGATGCCGGTGCCGAGCACCGCGCCGGCGCTCAGCGCGGTGCCTTGGGCGACGGTCAGCTTGTGCACCGGGCAACCATACGACCCGACGAGCACACCGTCCGCCGTGACGTCTTCGAAACGCGGCATGGTTGAGGGGTACCAGGCAGCGCCTCCCCCGCAGCTCTACTGCAGCGGAGGCTCGGTCGGGGGTTGCGAAGCGTCCGCGGTGGCCGCCGGCTTCGCCGCACGCGCTCGCCGCCGTCGCCGCCAGAGCACCAACGGCGCGCCGAGCAGGAGCAGGACTGCGGCGAAAGGAAGGATCGCGCCGAGCACAGTGAGGAGCGCTTGGCCCGTGGACACCAACGCGTGCCAGCCCGCGAGCAGGCCGCCCACGAACCCGGTGGTCTGCAACGGACCGGCCTGGTTCGGGGTGAGCAACTGGATGGACACCTGCGACTGTGCGACGCGTCCGGCCAACCACTTCTGCTGGGCGACCATGGAATCGCGCTCCGCGATCCGGGTCGACAGCTCGGTCTCCACCTCGACCAGATCGCTGACGCTACCTGCCTTCTTCGACAGCTCCTGCAGCCGCTGGATCGAAGCGTTCAGGGCGTCGACCCGGGCGTTCACGTCGGCCACCTGCGTGGTCACATCTTCCGAACTGATCACCCGGGTGACGATCGTGCCCACCTCGGCGAGAGCGTCCAGGGTGTTGTCAAGCTTGTCGGCGGGTACCGAGATCACCACGCTGGAATAGCTGTCGTTCTCTGCCTCGACGACCAGGTTCTCGCCGGTGACCTGCCCACCCGCCGCCGCTGCCAACTCACGCAGTCGTTTGGCCGCGCCGGTCACGTCCGTCACGCGCAGGGTAACCTCCGCTGACCGTGCGATCTGCGGGGTGAGCGTCCCCTCGGTACCTCCGGGCGCGCTCGGCGCGGCTTGGGGCCCATCTTCGCCACCCGAGTATTGGACACTGTCCGCTGGCGCCTCACCGGCGGCTGACTGCGCCGCCCCAGAACAGCCGACCAGTACCAGCGACGCCGCGAGTGCCGCGGCCACCAGGAGTTTCCTCATGCCCTGACCACGCTCGATCGGCGCCGGACGTTGCAGTGAATTCAACACTTACCCAGCCTTGCGCGAACGTGAGGGCAATTGCCACTCCCCGGTCAGATTCTGGGCGATGAATCCACGATCGGCGAGTTCCTCCAGGAGGGCAAGGCACCGCGGCAGGGTGAGCTCCGCGTGCAGCGCCAGCTCGGCAGCGGGCAGGCTTCCGCGCCCGGGCACACATTCGAACAATCGAAGCTCCTCGGCGGAGAGATCGTCGGTATCACGGTGGGCGCCCGGCACGCGCGGGTTGGCCCGGCCCAGCGGAGACACCAACTCGAGCACATCGGTCGCCCGGGTGACCAGCACGGCTTCGGCGTCGCGGATCAACCGATGCGGCGTGACCGAGGTGGCGCTCGTGACCGGCCCAGGCACCGCCATCACCAGCCGGCCGAGTTCGTTCGCCCAGGTGACCGTGTTGCGCGCCCCGGAGCGCGCCGCAGCCTCCACCATGACCGTGCCCGGAGTCATCGCGGCGATCAGCCGGTTCCTGGCGAGGAAGCGGACGCGGGTCGGGTGCTCCCCCGGTGCCAGTTCTGAGACCAGCACGCCCCGTTCGGCGATCCGGCCGAACAACTGCCTGTGGCCTGCCGGATAGGGCTGGTCGAGCCCGCCCGCAAGCACTGCCACGGTTGGGGTGCGGCCGGCCAGGCAACCACGGTGGGCGGACGCGTCCACGCCATAGGCTCCCCCGGACACGACCGCGCGTCCGGCCTCCGAGAGCTCTGCGGCCAAGTCGGCGGCCACGGTATCGCCGTAGGGTGTGGACGCTCGCGAGCCCACGACCGCCACGCTTGAAACCGCGAGTTCAGCGAGGTTGCCGGCACCCAGCAACCAGAGGCCCAACGGCTCCCCGGTGAGCTGGTTGACCGGTTCGCACGCCCTGAGATCGCCGACCCGGGCAGGCCACTCGGTATCCCCGGGCACCACGAACCGCAAGCCCGCCGCGCGAGCGGCCGCCACCACCTGGGCAAGATCCAGAGCCCGTGCCCGCCGGCTCAGGGGTAGCTCCGCCCCAGCACGGCTCACGCTGGCCCACACCGCCTCGGCGCCATAGGTGAGCACCGCCTCGGCGATGGCGGGGTGGCCCGGTTCGACCACGGCCGCCAGGCACATGCGCGCAGTTCGTTCATCCATCAGATCGCCTCCAGATCTTCGCCCCGCCGCATGGCCAGGGCAATGTGCAGGTGTTCGCGAGTGGGTCGGGCGGCCCCTTCCAGGTCGGCCACCGTCCACGCCAACCGCAGCACCTTGTCGACCCCACGGGCGGACAGCCGTCCCCTAGCGACGGCTGTGTCCAGGAGTTCCGCGCCCTCGGGCAGCGGCAGTCGCTTTCGCAGCACCGGGCCCGGCACCTCACCGTTGGTGCGCCAGCCGCTCACCTCCAGCCGGGAGGCCTGTCTGGCCCGGGCGCCCGCCACCCGTTCCGCAATGACCGCGCTGCTCTCACCCACCGCCTGGGCACCGAGGAACGACGCCCTGGTCGGACGCAACTGCTGGTGGATGTCGACCCGGTCGAGGATCGGCCCGGACACCCTCGCGGCGTAACGCCGCACCGCCATCGGCGCGCAACGGCAGTTGCCGTCCGGGGTACCCGCCATGCCGCAAGGACAGGGGTTGGCCGCCAGCACCAACTGGAAGCTGGCCGGGTAGGTCGCGGTGGCGAGCGCCCGGCCCAGCACGATGCGCCCGGACTCCAACGGGACGCGCAGGGCTTCCATGACCCGCGGCGAGAACTCCGGCGCCTCGTCGAGGAACAGGACGCCGCGGTGCGCCCGCGAGACCGCGCCAGGGGTCGCGATCCGCGCCCCGCCGCCGACCAGGCTCGCCATGGACGCCGAGTGGTGCGGATCGGCGTACGGCGGACGGCGCACCAGGCCCGCATCGAGGTTGATACCTGCCAGCGAATGCACCGCTGAGACCTCCAGCGCCTCCCAGGTCTCAAGGTCGGGCAGGATCGTCGGCAGTCGTTCCGCGAGCAGAGTCTTCCCCACCCCGGGCGGCCCGTGCAGGTACAGGTGGTGGCGGCCGGCAGCGGCCACTTCCAACGCCCATTTGCCTTCGGCCTGACCGGCCACATCCGCGAGGTCGTGCCGTCCCGCCTCGCACTCGAAGACCGGTTCACCCGGCGTTCCCAGCACGCCAGGGCCGCCGCGGAGAATGTCGAACAGATCGTCGAGGTTGTTCGCCCCCAGGGCGGTCAAACCGTCCACCAGCGACGCTTCGCGCAACTGACCGGCCGGCACGACCGCCCGCTCGAAGCCGTTGCTGAGCGCGGTGAGCAGCGCAGGCAACAGGCCGCGAACCCGCCGGACGCGCCCGTCCAGCCCCAGCTCACCGAACAGAGTCAGCCGATCCAGTGCGTTCGGGTCGAACTTCCGACCGGCGGCGGCCACCGCCGCGGCGATCGCGAGGTCGTAATGCGAGCCCGCTTTCGGCAGCGTCGCCGGGGAGAGATTGATGGTAACGGGGTCGGACGGCCAACCCGGTCCAGCGGCAGCCATAGCAGCGCGGCAACGATCCCTGGCCTCGTACAGCGCGGCGTCCGGCAGGCCGACCATGGTGGTGCGCGGCAGCCCGCTGCTGATCGCGGCCTCAACCTCGACCATCCTGCCCTCGATGCCCACCAGCGCCACCGACCACGCCCGGGCCTGTCTCATGAGCCGATCCCCCGGCAGTGGGTGATCACCGGGGCCGCGTCCCGCGCCAGCAGCACCCCGACCCCGTCGAACCGGATGTGCCGAGCCGGGGTCGGCTGCGCCTTCAGCCAATGCAGCGCCACTTCTCGCAGCTTCGCCACCTTGGCCGGCGTGATCGCCTCGAGCGGCGTGCCGAAACCGAGACCGCGGCGGGTCTTCACCTCGCAGAAGACCACCACCGGCTCGCTGCCCGGCTCGACCGCAACGATGTCGAGTTCGCCCACCGGGCACGTCCAGTTACGGTCGAGCAACTGCCAGCCCAGTCGTTCCAGGTGAGCAGCGGCAAGGTCCTCACCGGCATGCCATACCTCGGCTCGCCCCACGACAACCACCTCCGCCCATACCTTCGGCAGGAGGCCACAGATCGCGTCAGCGAGTTTGCGCCCTGTGGATAGGTGCGGTGGGCGGGTCAGCCGTCATCCACAGGTCAGAGGTTGTCGGGCACCTTCAGTTCACTGTGCGCGATCTCCTCGATCGACACGTCGCGGAAGGTGAGCACTTTGGCGCTCTTCACGAACCTGGCCGGGCGGTACATGTCCCAGACCCAGGCGTCGCCCATCGAAACCTCGTAGTAGACGTCACCGCCCTCGGTGCGCACCTTGAGGTCGACCGCGTTGCAGAGGTAGAAGCGACGCTCGGTCTCCACCGCGTAGGTGAAGATGCCGACAACGTCCTTGTACTCCTTGTACAGCTGCAGTTCGAGTTCAGATTCGTACTGCTCGAGGTCTTCGGTGCTCATTTCACGTTCACTCTATCTCGACCAGCGCGTCCATCGGCGCAGGGCCTTCGGCCGGTCCACCGGTCGTGGCGGGGGCCGCTGCCCGTCGAACGTTATCGAAACACCAGCGGTGGATCGGGCTCGGGCCATGACGGTCGAGGCGCTCCTGGTGCAGGTCGGTGCAGTAGCCCTTGTGAACGTCGAACGCGTAGTCAGGCAGGGACGCATGCCAATCACCCATGATCCGATCCCGGGTCACCTTCGCCACCACAGAGGCTGCCGCGATGCACGCCGACACCCGGTCGCCCTTCCAGATGGCGAGCGTGGGCATGCCCAGCCCGTCCACCCCGAAGCCGTCGGTGAGCGCGAACGCGGGCACCGGGGACAGTCGCAAGAGTGCGCGCCGCAGCGCGGCCAGGTTCGCTTGGTGCATGCCCAGCGCATCACACTCCGCGGCCTCGACGCAGACCACCGACCAGGCCAGGGCGCGGCTGGTGATCTCCGCGTAGACCCGGTCGCGCTGTTTGGCAGTGAGTAGCTTCGAATCGGCCAGACCGGCGATCTCTCCCGCCGCGCCCGGGCGAAGGATGACCGCGCCAGCGACCAACGGGCCGGCGCAGGCTCCCCGGCCGGCTTCGTCCGCGCCCGCGATCAGCTCGAAGCCCGCTCGGGAAAGCGTGGCTTCATAGGCGTAGATGCCGGCGTCCCGGCGTACCACAACCGCCAAGACTCACCTCAACAGACGACTTCGGGCCCGCTGATCACCGGCTCAGTGGGCGGCGCCTCACCTGCGGGCAGGTTCTCGAAAGTCAGCGGACGCGTGATGGTGTGCATACGAGCGAACGGGTAGACCACCGCTACCGCGGTGCCGACGATGTTCTCGGTCGGAATGAAGGCAGCACTTCCGGCTGCACCTGAGTCGGTCTCGTCACTGAGATGACACCGCGAATCCTGCGAGTCGTTGCGATGGTCACCCATCACGAACACCCGCCCCGCCGGTACCACCACATCGAAGGCCACCGAGGACGGATCGACCTGTTTGCCCGTCGTCGGATCCGTGAACAGGTAGTCGGCCTCGTTCAGTGCCGAGCCGTTCACGGTGACCCGTCCGCGTGCGTCGCAGCAGGTCACGTGGTCACCGGCGACGCCGATCACTCGCTTGATCAGGTGCCCGGTGCTCTCGTCGGGGGCCAAACCGATGAAGATGAGCGCCTTCTGGAAGGGATCGTCCTTCGCCTTCACGGGAAGCAGCCAGTTCTGGGTGTCACGAAACACGACGATGTCGCCGCGTTGGAAGCCGACGATCTTCTGCACGGCCACGCGGTCGTGCACCAGCAGGGTGTTCTCCATCGACTGGGACGGGATCACGAACATCTGCACGACGAACAGCCGCAGCAGCGTGGACGCGATCAGCGCGCCGACCACGACGATCGCGATTTCGCGAAGCCAACTGCCGATCGCCGACCATGCCTTGCGGCCGTTGCCGGTGGCCGTTGGTGCGCTCATCACGGTCCCCTCTCAGACCCCAGTATCCCAGACACAGGTGACGCCGGAGTCCGGTGGCTCAGCGGTCGCGCTTCTCCTTGATCTTCGCAGCCTTGCCGCGAAGCCCGCGCAGGTAGTACAGCTTGGCGCGACGGACGTCACCGCGGCGCTCGACCTCGATCTTCTCGATGATCGGGCTGTGCAGCGGGAACGTACGCTCCACACCGGTGCCGAAGCTCACCTTGCGCACGGTGAAGGACTCACCGATGCCAGAACCGGTACGCGAGATCACCGCGCCGGCGAAAACCTGAATCCGGGAGCGGTTGCCCTCGATGACCCGCACGTGCACCTTGACTCCGTCGCCGGGACGGAAGTCCGGCATGTCGTCGCGCAGCGATGCCTTCGCGACCTGCTCAACCAACTGATTCATGTTTTCCTCGCCAGTGCCACAGGCCACTTCGTGTAGTAAGTCGGGATCGTCGTGGCCACCTTCCCCCTGTGGCAGGAGCGTCCACGGCACAACAGTCCACAAGTCTGCCACAGCGGGCAGTCCGGCCGGAAATCGAGCCCCCCAAGCCAACTAGTCTCCGGGGAACGCCGCAGCGGCGGCGCCACCGGTCGAGGTGACGCCGCCGCTGCGGTCGGTCCTACTTGCCGTCCTTCTTGAACAGCGAGGCGATCAGGTCTCGGTTGAGCTGGCTGATCGTGTCGAACGGGATCTGCTTGGGGCAGACCTCAGCGCACTCGCCGATGTTCGTGCACCCGCCGAAACCCTCGGCGTCGTGGGTACCGATCATCGACTTGATCCGGCTGTACCGCTCCGGCTGACCCTGCGGCAGCATGGCCAGATGGGTGATCTTCGCCGCGGTGAACAGCATCGCCGAGGAGTTCGGGCACGCCGCGACGCAAGCGCCGCAACCGATGCAGGTGGCCGCGTCGAAGGCCCGGTCGGCCTTCAGCTTGCCCACCGGCGCGGCATGCGCGTCCGGTGCGGCACCGGTGTTCGCCGAGATGAAGCCACCGGCCTGGATGATCCGGTCGAAGGCGGTCCGGTCGACAGCCAGGTCCTTGATCACCGGGAAGGGTCCGGCCCGCCACGGCTCGACGTCGATGGTCGCGCCATCTTCGAAGGACCGCATGTGCAACTGGCAGGTCGTGGTCGGCACCGGCGAGTCGCCACGGCCGTGCGCGGTGCCGTTGATCACGACGCCGCACATGCCACAGATACCCTCGCGGCAGTCGTGGTCGAAGGCCACCGGCTCCTCGCCCTTGAGCGTGAGGTCCTCGTTGAGGAGGTCGAGCATCTCCAGGAAGGACATGTCCGAGGAGACGTCCTGCACCTGATAGGTGACCATGCGCCCCTCGGCCTGGGCGTTAGCTTGGCGCCATACGCGCAAGGTGATGTTCACTTGTAACTCCGTTGCTTCAACTCGATGGCCTCATAAACCAGTGGTTCCTTGTGCAGGACCGGTTTCTCGCCGGTCCCGGTGAACTCCCACGCCGCGACGTAGAGGAAGTCCTCGTCGTGGCGCAGTGCCTCGCCGTCCTCGGTCTGGCTCTCGGCCCGGAAGTGACCGCCGCAGGACTCGCGCCGGTGCAGTGCGTCCACGCACATCAGCCGGCCCAGCTCGAAGAAGTCGGCCACGCGGCCGGCCCGCTCGAGAGTCTGGTTGAAGTCCTCGTTCACGCCGGTCACCTTGACGTCGCGCCAGAACTCGGCCTGCAGGTCGTCGATCTTCGCGATCGCGGTCTTCAGGCCCTCCTCGGTGCGCTCCATACCGCAGTACTCCCACATGATGTGGCCGAGTTCCTTGTGGAAGGAGTCCACCGTGCGAGTGCCGTCGACGGCGAGCAGCTTGTTGATCCGCTCGTTCACATCGGCCAGCGCGGACTGCACGGCCGGATGCTTGTCGTCCACCTTCTCGAAGGATGCCGCACCGGCCAGGTAGTCGTTGATGGTGTTGGGCAGTACGAAGTAGCCGTCGGCCAGGCCCTGCATCAACGCGGACGCGCCCAGGCGGTTCGCGCCATGGTCGGAGAAGTTGGCCTCACCGGTCACGTACATGCCCGGGATCGACGACATCAGGTCGTAGTCGACCCACAGGCCACCCATCGTGTAGTGCACGGCCGGGTAGATCCGCATCGGGGTCTCGTACGGGTTCTCGCCGGTGATCTGGGCGTACATGTCGAACAGGTTGCCGTAGCGCGCGGCCACGCCTTCCTGGCCGAGCCGGCCGATCGCGTCCGCGAAGTCGAGGTAGACCCCGCGTCGGACGAACCGCTCGTTGCCGTCGTGGTCGAACTCCTTGACCGCCGGACCGACACCGCGTCCGTCGTCGCACATGTTCTTGGCCTGCCGGGACGCGATGTCGCGCGGCACCAGGTTGCCGAACGCCGGGTAGATCCGCTCCAGGTAGTAGTCGCGATCCTCCTCGGCGATCTGGCGGGGATCCTTCTCGCAGTCCTCGGCCCGCTTCGGCACCCAGATCCGGCCGTCGTTACGCAGCGACTCCGACATCAGGGTCAACTTCGACTGGGTCTCGCCGTGCACCGGGATGCAGGTCGGGTGGATCTGCGTGTAGCAGGGGTTGCCGAAGTAGGCGCCCTTGCGATGCGCCCGCCAGTCGGCGGTCACATTGCAGCCCATGGCGTTGGTGGAGAGGAAGAACACGTTGCCGTAGCCGCCGGTGGCAAGGACGACCGCGTCGGCCGTCCAGCTCTCGATCGCACCGGTCACCATGTCGCGGGTGACGATGCCACGGGCCCGACCGTCCACGACGATCAGTTCGAGCATCTCGTGACGCGTGTGCATCTTCACCGTGCCGGCCGCGACCTGGCGCTCCAGCGCCTGGTAGGCGCCGATCAACAGCTGCTGGCCGGTCTGGCCCCGGGCGTAGAACGTGCGCTGCACCTGGACGCCGCCGAAGGAGCGGTTGTCGAGCAGGCCGCCGTACTCGCGCGCGAACGGGACGCCCTGAGCGACGCACTGGTCGATGATGTTCGCGCTGACTTCAGCGAGGCGGTACACGTTGGTCTCGCGGGCGCGGTAGTCGCCGCCCTTGACCGTGTCGTAGAAGAGCCGGAACGTCGAGTCATTGTCGTTGCGGTAGTTCTTGGCCGCGTTGATGCCGCCCTGGGCGGCGATCGAGTGGGCCCGGCGCGGGCTGTCCTGGTAACAGAAGTTCTCGACGTTGTAGCCGGCTTCGCCGAGCGAGGCGGCCGCCGCGCCACCGGCAAGACCGGTGCCGACGATGATCACCGTGAGCTTGCGCCGGTTGGACGGGTTGACCAGCTTCGCCTCGAACTTGCGCGTGGCCCACTTCTTCTCGATCGGACCGGCCGGCGCCTTGGCGTCTGCGATCTCGGCGCCGAGGGTGAAGTAATCGGCGCCCGGCAGTGCGGCCTTCGCCGCGGGGGCGGCGGGTGCTTTGGTCGTGGTCATCAGTTGATCCATCCGAAGAGAACGGCCACCGGCATGATCATGAAGCCGATGTAGAGGATGAGGGCTACGGCCCAGGCGCAGGCATTCAGCACCGAGCGGGCCTTGGCGCTGGTGTTGGCGCCCAGGGTCGCGAACGCGCTCCAGAACCCGTGCCGGATATGCATGCAGACGGCCACCATCCAGATCGCGTAGACGACCACCATCCACCAGTTGCTGAACTCACCGATCACCATCTTGTAGGGCGAGTTGGCGTAGTCCGTCCCGTAGTCCCCGCCGAGTAGCGCGGAGTGCACGGTGAACTGGAGCAGATGGAAGATCAGAAGGCCGGCCAGGATGATGCCGCCCCAGCGCATGGTGCGCGCCGAGTAGGTACGGGCCAGCGTTCGCTTCGCCTCGTAGGTGGACGGGTTCGCCGCCAGCGCCCGCTTCCACAGCGTCGCCGCCGAGTACATGTGCAGCACGACGGCCGCCAGCAGCACCGCCCGGAAGACCCAGATGAACCAACCGGCGGGCAGGAGCGGATAGAGGATGCCACCATCTTCGGTCTGCCCCTTCAGCCACTCTGCGTAGTGGTTGAAGGAATGCTCACCGAGGAACATCTTGGAGTTGCCGAACATGTGCATCAGCAGGAACGCGATCAGGAGCAGACCGGTCACAGCCATCATGACCTTCAGCGTGACCGTGGATCGCAGAGCCCTCTGATGAGGAGTAAGTGTTGTCGCCACGGGCCCACACTAACCAGAAAATGACTGCGTTTCGTGCTGTCAGCGCGTTTTGAGTGAAGCCGGTCTCAGGATTCGGACGCGTACTGGACGAGGCGTCCGAAAAGCGCTTTTAGGCAAAATCGGCGTTGCCTAATTCGACCCATCGAGGAGGTCCGGACGCCGTTCCGCGGTGCGTCGACGGGACTGCTCCAGACGCCAGGCGGCGACCTGCCCGTGGTGCCCGGAGAGCAGCACCGCGGGCACGTCCAGACCCCGCCAGGACGCCGGCTTGGTGTAGACCGGATACTCCAGTAGGCCGTCGAGATCGTCGCCGTGGGACTCCTCCACCAGGGACTCGGGGTTACCCAGAACTCCAGGCAGCAGGCGGACGACGGCCTCGATGATCGCAAGGGCGGCCACCTCGCCGCCGTTGAGCACGTAGTCGCCGAGGCTAACCTCGAGTACCTCCATCCTGGAGGCGGCGTGCTCCATGACGCGCGCGTCGATGCCCTCGTAGCGTCCACATGCGAACAGGAGCCACTCGCGGCCGGCCAACTCCTGGGCCAGCGCCTGGGTGAAGCGCTTCCCCGACGGGGTGGGCACGACCAGCAACGGCGTCGGCCCTCCCTGCGGCACGAGCTGGTCCAGTGCCTCGCCCCACGGCTCGGGCTTCATCACCATTCCCGCGCCGCCGCCGTACGGGGTGTCGTCAACGGTTCGGTGCCGGTCTTCGGTCCAGTCACGCAGATCGTGCACACCGATCTTCACGATCCCGGCATTGATCGCCTTGCCGACCAGCGAGAGCTGCAACGGCGCGAAATAGTCGCAGAAGATGCTGACCAGATCAATCCGCATCGCTGACCTCGCTGAGCAGTCCGGGGATTGGGTTGATCACGACGCGACCAGCGTCCGGGTCGACCTCAGGCACGAGTTCGGCGACGAACGGAACCAGGCGGTCACCGTCAGGCGTGCGGATCACCAGGAGGTCCTGGGCCGGGTTGTGCTCGACCGCCACGACTTCGCCGAGATCGTTGCCGGCGGGGTCGTGGGCGCGCAGCCCGATCAGTGCGCGGTCGTGGAACTCGTCCTCGGCGATCGCCACCGGCGCGCCCTCGACCCACAGATCCACTCCTCGAAGTGCCTCGGCCGCGCTGCGGTCGGCGACTTCATCGAAGCCGACCACGAGGCGTCCGCCCTGGAAGGTGTGCCCGTTGACCGTGAGCACGCGGTCGCCCGCGGCCACCTTCGTGCCCGGGGCGAACCGCTCGGCCACGCTGTCGGTGCGGGGGCGGACGGTGACCTGCCCACGCAGTCCGTGCGCCCGTCCGACGGTGCCCACGATCAACTGCTCGTTCACTTGCTCTCCGCTTCAGCTTGGATCCACCGCGTGCGCTCGTGGACCCCGGCCTGCGCCGGGATGACGGGTGGGTTGGGGTTCAGGGAAGGTAGCGCGAAAACGCGTTTCGCCCCACCACGAATGCGGTGGGGCGAAACGGTTGAGCTCGGCTCAGTTGCGACGGCGCGGACGGCGGTCGACATCGACGAAGTCGACCCGCACCTGCTCGCGTCCGGCCAATGCGGCGATCACCGTGCGCAGGGCACCAGCGGTGCGTCCCTGGCGACCGATGACCTTACCGATGTCCTCGGGATGGACGCGCACCTCAATGGTGCGAACGCGACCCCGATCCGACTCGCGCACCCGGACATCGTCAGGATTGGGGACGAGTCCCCGAACCAGGTGCTCGAGCGCTTCGGCCAACATGCTCAGGCCTCGACAGCCTCGACCGGAGCCTCGACCTCAGCTTCGGCGGGCTTCTTCTTGGACTTCGAGAACGCCGAAGTGGCGGGCTCGCTGTCGGCCTCGGCCAGAGCGGCGTTGAACAACGCCACCTTGTCCCGGGGCTCCGGCTGCGGGTCGACACCGGACGGCGAGGTGTCGCCGCTGAACTTCTGCCAGTCACCGGTGCGCTTGAGCAGCGCGACGACGGCCTCAGTGGGCTGGGCGCCGACGCCGAGCCAGTACTGCGCACGCTCGGAGTCGACCCGGATCACCGAGGGGTCGTTCTTCGGGTGGTAGAGGCCGATCTCCTCGATCGCCCGGCCGTCGCGCTTGGCGCGGGCGTCCATGACGACGATGCGGTAATGCGGGGAGCGGATCTTGCCGAGCCGCTTGAGTCGAATCTTGACAGCCACGAGTGTGGGTTCTCCTGTTTGGAACTTGGGACGGTGACGCCACCGGCCCGGGCGGGTGAACCTGGCTTCCGTGGTGGGGCCACGAACGCGTGAGTTCGGATGGATCCGGAACTGCCGGAGTTAGAGGGCGCCGACCGAGCCAGATGCGCCTACTAGTGTGCCAGAACGTGTCCACACCCGGCCAACCGGGATAGCCTGCGCGCATCATGTTCCGTCCCGACTCGGCAGGCCGGCCGCGCTGGAAGCTCCGGCTCGGCTCGCTGGCCATGCTCGGACCGGCCTTCGTGGCCAGCGTCGCCTACGTCGACCCGGGCAACGTCGCCGCGAACCTGAGCGCCGGGGCACGGTACGGATACGCCCTCGTCTGGGTGCTCGCGGTGGCATCGCTGATGGCGATGGTGATCCAGTACCAGTCGGCCAAACTCGGACTGGTGACCGGAATCACCCTGCCGCAGGCCATGGCCGACCGGTTCCAAGGCAACCGGTTCCAGCGTGGATTGACCGTCGGCTACGGCCTGCAGGCCTTCGTGATCGCGATCGCCACCGACCTCGCCGAGGTGGTGGGCGGTGCGCTCGGTCTCTACCTGCTGTTCGGGCTGCCGTTGTGGGCGGGCAGCATCGTGGTGGGCGTGGTCGCCATGGTGCTGCTCTGGGCACTGCGTTCGCGCGGCGAGCGGGTGTTCGAGGCCGGCGTGGCAGCGATGCTGGCGGTGGTTGCACTCGGTTTCATCGGGGCGTTGTTCTTCAAACAGCCCCAATGGTCGGCGACGCTTGCCGGGCTCTGGCCGTCCGTGCCGGACCGGGACGCGTGGCCGCTGGTCGCGGCCATGCTCGGGGCCACGGTGATGCCCCACGCGATCTACCTGCACTCAGCACTGGCGATCGACCGACACCGACCCAACGGCACTCTGCACCGGCCGCTGAAACAGTTGCTCGGCGCGCAGAAGCTGGACGTTGGCCTGGCGCTGATCCTTTCCGGATCGGTGAACATCTCGATGCTGCTGCTCGGCGCAGTTGTTCTGGCCGGTGTCAGCGGCGACCCGATTGAGCGCGTGCACGCCACGCTGGGAGTCGATCTCGGTCCTTGGCCGGCAGCGGTGTTCGCGATCGGACTGATCGCGTCCGGCATCGGGTCTGCGGTGGTCGGGACGCACGCCGGCTCGCGGATCCTGAAGGACATGCAGGTCTGGCAGGTCGAGCCGACGCTTCGCCGCGCCATCACCATCGCGCCCGCGGTGCTGCTGCTGCTCACCGGGGTTTCCCCCACCGAGGTGCTGATCTGGAGCCAGATCGTGCTCAGTTTCGGCGTGGCGCTGGCCGCTGCGCCCTTGGCACTGGTGACGGGCGACCGGCGGCTGATGGGCGAGTACGTCGACCGTCCGTGGCAAAGGGCCGTGAACTGGGTGATCGTCAGCCTGATCATCGCGCTGAACGTGGTCATGATCTGGTGGTCGCTGTCCAGCGCCGGCTGAGCTGAGCGCTCTCTGCGCCCACAGGCCCGTCGAGTCGTTCGTGTTCAGGCCGACACCACGCGGCCGCGCAGGATCACCAGGCTCGGGTGTTTCGTGATCTCGGGATCGAGTCTCGGATCGTTGGCGTAGATCACCAGGTCGGCCCAGGCGCCGTCGGTGACCGGCGGGGCGCAGAGCCACTCCCGGGCGCGCCAGGACGCGGCACCTAGCGCGTACTCGGCTCCGGCGAGCTTCGCGAGTAGGCCGATCTCAGTACCGATCAGGCCGTGGCCGACGGTCCCCCCGGCGTCGGTGCCGGCGAAGACCGGGACGCCGGCTTCGATCGCCGCACCGATGGTCTCGAGCCGCCGAGCGTGCAGGGCGCGCATGTGTGCCGCATAGGCCGGGAATTTCGCCTCACCCGCGGCCGCGAAGTCGGGGAAGTTCTCCAGATTGATCAGGGTCGGCACGAGCGCCACCCGGCGCTGGGCCATCAACTCGATGGTGGCCGCGTCCAGACCGGTGCCGTGCTCGATGCCGTCGATGCCTGCGCGCACCAACTGTGCCACCGACTCCTCGCCGAAGCAGTGTGCGGTCACCCGGGCGCCGAGCTGGTGCGCCCGCTCGATGGCCAACGCCGCCACCTCGGCCGGCCAGAGAGGCGCTAGGTCGCCGGTGCCGCGGTCGATCCAGTCGCCGACGAGCTTCACCCAGCCGTTGCCGCGGACGGCCTGCCTGGACACCTCTGCGATCAGTTCGTCCGGCTCCACCTCGGCCGCGTAGTTGCGGATGTACCGCAACGGCTGGGCGATGTGCCGGCCGGCGCGGATGATTCGCGGCAGATCGTCGCGGTCGTCGATCCAGCGCGTGTCCACCGGTGAGCCGGCATCCCGGATCAGGAGGGTGCCTGCGTCCCGATCGGTGATGGCCTGTCGCTCGGCGACGTCGTCCGGCACACCGCCGTCCGGGCCGAGACCGATGTGGCAATGGGCATCGACCAGGCCGGGCATCATCCAGGCACCGCGGCAGACCGTGACCGCGTCGGCGACCGGTTCGGTTCGAAGTAGCCCGTCCACCACCCAGAGGTCGCGCGGCTCACCGTCCGGCAGCAGGACGCCCTGCAGGTGCAGTCGCGCCGCGCCAGGTGGCGCGGCGGGGAACACGGTCGCGCCGTGACCGTGTGCGAAGAACTCGGCCTCCCCCAGTCCCGGGGGCGCGTGGCGGTGGCTCATCGCCCCATTATCGCCAAGCCCGACCCGGCGTCAGCGGGGGCCTGTGTTCTTCGGGTTGAAGAGTTGCTGCAGCTCAGGAGGCAGCTGGAACTCCCCGACCGCCTTCGTCAGGTCGGCCTCGCTCGGCTGTGCGGGCAGTCCGAAAGCAGACGTCGAAGTCGGCACTGGCGCCGGAACGGCCGGGGCACCCGTCCGCTTGGCCGGGTTTCCGGACACCTTGTGGCTGCCCTTCTTCTTCTTCGCCTGCTGCTTCACCGCCGGACGCCGTCCGCCCATGCCGGTCATCGCGCCGCCGAGGCTCTGCATCATCTTGCGGGCGTCGAAGAACCGGTTGACCAGGGAGTTCACCTCGGAGACCTGGGTGCCCGAGCCCTTCGCGATGCGCGCCCGGCGGGAGCCGTCGAGCAGCTTCGGGTTGGCCCGCTCGGCCGGGGTCATCGAGTAGATGATCGCTTCCAGGCGGTCGATCTCACGCTCGTCGATGTTGTTGATCTGGTCCTTCATCTGGCCCATCCCAGGCATCATGCCCAGGATCTTCGACAGCGGGCCCATTCGCCGAACGGCCTGCATCTGCGCGAGGAAGTCGTCGAGGCCGAACTCGCCGCCCTTGCCCTGCAGCAGCTTCTGGGTGGCCTTGGCCGTTTCTTCGGCGTCGAAGGTCTTCTCGGCCTGTTCGATGAGGCTGAGCAGGTCGCCCATGCCCAGGATGCGGCTTGCCATCCGGTCGGGGTGGAAAGCGTCGAAGTCGCCAAGGCCCTCGCCGTTGGACGCGAACATGATCGGCTTGCCGGTCACCCGGGCGATCGAGAGTGCCGCACCGCCGCGGGCATCGCCGTCCAGCTTGGACAGCACGACGCCGTCGAAACCGACGCCGTCGGCGAAGGCCCGCGCGGTGTTCACCGCGTCCTGGCCGATCATCGCGTCGACGACGAACAGGATCTCGGTCGGGTTCACCGCATCGCGGATGTCTGCAGCCTGCTGCATGAGTTCGGCGTCCACGCCCAGCCGTCCGGCGGTGTCGACGATCACGATGTCGTACAGCTTGCTCATCGCGTGCAGGATCGACGTGCGCGCGACTCCTACCGGGTCACCGACGCCGTTGCCCGGCTCCGGTGCGAAGACATGGACGCCGGCGCGCTCGCCGACCACCTGTAGCTGGGTGACCGCGTTCGGACGCTGCAGGTCGGCGGCCACCAGAAGGGGCGAATGGCCCTGGTCTTTGAGCCATTTGCCGAGCTTGCCGGCCAGCGTGGTCTTGCCCGAGCCCTGCAGACCGGCCAGCATGATCACCGTCGGAGGACGCTTCGCGAAACGCAACGGCCGGGCCTCTCCGCCCAGGATGCCGATCAGTTCCTCGTTGACGATCTTGACGATCTGCTGCGCCGGGTTCAGCGCGGCATGGAGTTCGGCGCCGTGTGCGCGCTCCTTCACCGCGGCGATGAAGTCCTTGACCACGCCCAGGTTGACGTCCGCTTCCAGCAGGGCGAGCCGGATCTCACGTGCGGTGGCGTCGATGTCGGCATCCGACAGCCGCGTCTTGCCGCGCAGGTTGCGGAAGGCTGTGGAGAGCCGATCGGAAAGGGTGTCGAACAAGGTGGTGCCTCACGGTTCGGGAACTCCGACATCCTACCGGTAGCGTCAGCCGTGTCGGAGATGGTCACCCAGCCCGCGAAGCGCCTCCACACCGCACAAGGTGGTCACTGTCCCCCACCACCGGAGGCAACGAACCACACGACGGACACGCCCGCCGGAGTCGCCCGACGAGGCTGGCCCCCTGACGGGTTCCGCGCGTCCCACCCACAAAGTGGTCACTTATGCCCCGTGACGGGACGCAACTGTCCAGCTTGCGACGGATCGCGGACGGGGATCGCGCGGCGGACTCAGGTCGCGTCACGGAGTCGCACGTCCACCACCACAAAGTGGTCACTTATGCCCCGTGACGGGACGCAACTGTCCAGCTTGCGAGGTGCGCGGGTGAAGGCGAGGTGCGCGGGTGAAGGCGAGGTGCGCGGGTGAAGGCGAGGTGCGCGGGTGAAGGGGACCTGGGCCCCCGCACGTGTCGGGGCAGGGTCAGAGGGTGAGTTGCACCAGCACCAGATCGAGCCAGCGGTCGAACTTGCGGCCAACCTCGGGCAAACGGCCGACCTCGACGAAGCCGAGCGAGAGGTGCAGCGAAAGGGACGCTTCGTTGTCGGCGCTGAGTCCGCCGATCAGTGCGTGAACGCCGTTCTCCCGCGCGGCTTCGATGATGGCCACCATCAGCGCCCGGCCGAGGCCCTTGCCCTGGTGGGCGGGACGGATGTAGACGCTGTGCTCCATCGTCCGGGCGTAGCCGATCTTCGGACGGAACGGCCCGTAGGCGGCGTAGCCAGCCACCTCGCCGTCCACCTCGGCCACCAGCAGCGGGTATCCGTGCTCGACCTTGTTGGCGTACCACTCGGCGTGCTCCACCGGCGTCCAGGGCAACAGGTCCCAGCTCGCGGTGGTGTGCACGACCGCGTCGTTGTAGATCTCCAGGAGCGCAGGCAGGTCCTGCGGCCCCGACGGACGGATCCTGATGCTCTCGCTGGTGCCGTTCACCATCATTCGGCCAGGAGTGCGTCCACGAAGCCCTCCGCGTCGAACGGCGCCAGGTCGTCCGCGCCCTCGCCGAGGCCGATGAGCTTCACGGGCACCCCGAGCTCGCGCTGCACGGGGACTACGATGCCGCCCTTCGCCGAGCCGTCCAGCTTGGACAGGACGATGCCGGTCACGTCCACCACCTCAGCGAACACCCGAGCCTGCGCCAGACCGTTCTGACCGGTGGTCGCGTCGATCACCAGCAGCACCTCAGTCACCGGCGCCTTACGCTCGATCACCCGCTTGATCTTGCCCAGTTCGTCCATCAGTCCGGTCTTGGTGTGCAGCCGCCCGGCGGTGTCGACGACCACCACGTCAACGCCTTCAGTGATCCCGTGGTCGACAGCGTCGAACGCCACCGACGCCGGGTCGCCGCCCTCCGGCCCGCGCACGACCGGAACGCCGACCCGTCCGCCCCACGTTTGCAGCTGGTCGGCCGCGGCAGCGCGGAAGGTGTCCGCTGCGGCCAGCACGACCGAATGCCCCTCGGCCACCAGGACGCGGGCCAGCTTGCCGATCGTGGTGGTCTTTCCGGTGCCGTTGACGCCGACGACGAGCACCACGCCGGGAAGGCCGTCAGCGCCGGTCACCTTGAGGCTGCGGTCGGCCGTCGTGCCGACGAGCTTGAGCAGCTCAGCCCTCAGCACCTGCTTGGCCTTCCCCGGATCGGAGACCGCCTCGATGGAGAGCTCACGGCGCAGCGCGGTGATCAGTTCGTCGGTCGGCCCGGCCCCAAGGTCGGACGTGATCAGGGTCGCTTCGAGGTCGTCCCAGGCATCCGCGTCCAGCTTGTCGACCGCGAGCAGGCCGAGCAGACCGCGGGCGAAGGGGTTGTTGCTGGCCGACAGCTTGCGGCGCAGCCGCGAAAGCCTGGACGCGGGCGGCTCCGGCGTCTCCAGGGTGGGCGCGGCAGGGACTGGAGCGGCCGGCTCGGTCGGTGCCACAGGCTCGAGCTCTGCCGGAACCGACGGTTGCGGCGCGGTGGGCGGCTCACGTTCAGCGGGCAGTTGGGGGGTGGGCTCGGCGGGCGGCAGAGCCTTGCGCCGGCCGACGACGATCGTGACCGCAGCCACGACCAACACCGCCGCGACGGCGGCCAGCATGTACCAGTAGTAGTTCTCCACGCCGCTCATGGTAGGCAATGCAGAGCACCGCACCCAGCCGACGTCAGCGCTTGGGCGCCTCCACGGCCGAATCCGCGCTCTTGGGACGGATGTCCTCGATCTCCTCGAAGAACTCAACCAGCCCCTGCGGAGGGTCGGCGTCGCCGTTCAGGTGTCGTGCCGTGTTCGCCATGACATTGGCGAATTCGGGTGCTTTCCGGGCCAGGCTGCCATTCATGCCGACCGCAACAATTGCGATCACGCACAGGGCGATCGCGACCAGCGCCACGGTGATGATCCAGTAACTCAACAGCCAGCCTTCCGGAGGTCCGCTACCAGTATGCCGCACCCGGACGGTGACTCAGCCACGCTCGCCGGAGTTCTCAGGCATCCCTCAGCCGCTGGCTGATCACCGCGGACACCCCATCGGATCGCATGGTCACGCCGTACAGGGCATCGGCGATCTCCATGGTTCGCTTCTGGTGGGTGATCACCAGCAACTGGCTGTTCGCCCGAAGCTCTTCGTAGATTTCCAGCAGCCGACCGAGATTGGTGTCGTCCAGCGCCGCCTCCACCTCGTCGAGGATGTAGAAGGGGCTCGGTCGGGCCTTGAACAGCGCCACAAGGAACGCCACGGCCACCAGCGAGCGCTCGCCGCCGGACAGCAGCGACAGCCGCTTCACCTTCTTGCCGGCCGGCCGGGCCTCCACATCCACGCCCGTGGCCAGCCAGTCGCCCGGTTCGGTGAGCACCAGACGCCCCTCGCCGCCAGGGAAGAGCCGCGCGAAGGCGTCCTCGAAGGCCTGTTCGACGTCGGCGTACGCGGCCGCGAACACCTCCTGCACCCGGGTGTCGACGTCGGCGATGATGCCGGTCAGGTCGTCGCGGGTCTTGCGCAGGTCGGCCAATTGTTCTGCCAGGAAGGTGTGCCGTTCGCTGAGGGCGTCGAACTCCTCCAGCGCCAGCGGGTTCACCTTGCCGAGCACGGTCAGGTCGCGCTCGGCTGCCCGCAACCGCTTCTCCTGCTCGGCACGCACGTATGGAACGGGGTCCGGACGCGGGTCGTCTTCGCCCAGCGGCCGACCGGCGGCGTCCACCAGCACCGGCACCGGCTCGCCGGGCCCGTAGTCCGCCATCAGCGCCTCGGTCTCCAGGCCTAACTCGGACAGCGCCTTCTCGGCGAGCGCGTCGATCTTCATCTGCTGCTGAGCACGGGCGAGTTCGTCCGCGTGCACGGAGTCGACGAGGTTCTCGAAGGCCTTCGCCAGTTCCCGGCCGCGTTGCCTGGTGGCGGTGAGCTCGACCTCGGCCTCGTTTCGCAACTGCTGGGCCCGGGTGCGCGCGGAGTCGGCCAGCTCCCTGGACTCGGCGATCCGCTCCCCGAGCCACTCGGCGGCCTTAAGCACCGCGGCGGCCACGTCGGCCTCGCGGCGCAACTGCTCGCGCCGTGCCGCGGCCTTCGCACGGGCCAAGCGTTCCGCCTCGGCTGCCCGCAGCAGACTGTCTGCCCGGCCGGCGAAGGCGCGCGCCCGTTCCTCGACCGTCCGCAGCGCCAGCCGTGCCTCCATCTCGGCCGAGCGGGCTACTCGGGCCACGTCGGCCAGGTGGTCGCGTTCGGTCGGGTCCGCCTCGCCGGTCTCGGTCTGCGCCGAGGCGAGTTCCAGCCGAATCTCCAGCTCGCCCAGGTTGGCCAGCGCATGGTCACGGGCCGCAGCGGCGTTCTCGGCCGCCTGCGCCAACCGTCCGGCCTCGGCCTGGGCGGAGCGGACGATCTGGTTCAGCTCCCCGGCCTCCTCGGCCATCGCGGCGTGCTCGGCGTCCGATTCGTGCAGCCGGGCAAGCGCCACGTCCGACTGCTCCCGCGCGGCTGCGAGCAGTTGATCGGCTTCGGCGATCGCGAAGCGGAGCCGCTCCACTTCGGCCTGTGCGCGGCCGAGCCGGCCATTGGTCTCGTCGAGGGCCGCCTGCACCTCCAGCAGGGACGGCTTGGCCGACGACCCTCCGGCCGCGAACCATGAACTCAGCAAGTCGCCGGCGGTGGTCACCGCGGTCACGTCCGGCAGTGCGGCGACCAGTTCGCGGCCCTGCGCGAGGTCTTCGACCACGGCCACCTTGAACAGCAACCGCTCGATCGCCGGCCGCAGGTTCGCGGCGCAGTCCACGAGGCCGGCGGCATAGCTGGCGTAGCCGGGGAGCTTCGGCCAGTCCGCCGTTGCCCGCGGCAGATCGCCGCCCAGCAGCATGCCGGCGCGGCCGAGGTCCTCGGCCTTCAGGTGGTCGAAGGCTTGGACGGCCGCGTCCACTCCGGTGACCGCGATCGCGTCCGCCGCGGAACCCAGCGCGGCGGCGATTGCCACTTCCAGGCCCCCGGGCACGCTGATCAGCGCGGCAACCGACCCCAGCAAGCCGTCGAGCCGGTCGCCGGCCGCGAGGAGCGCGGCCGTGCCGTCGCGGCGTTCCAGCCCGAGGGCAAGCGCCTCCGCGCGGGCCGCTGCCGCACCGCGTTCGCCCGCCGCCGAGCGTTCGGCCGCCTGTAGCTCCTCGAGCGCGGTGATCCGGTTGGCGACGTCGGCCTCGGCGGACTCGTAGTCCGCGTCCAGCCCAGACTCCCCTGCGCTCAGCCCGGCCAAGCGGGTCTCCAGGTGAGCGAACTGGCGCTTGGCGTTGGTGGCGCGGTCCTCGGCCTCCGCCTGCGCGGCCACGAGCCGCTCGATCTCGGCGCCCGCCGCTTCGGATCGGCTGCGCAGCGTGTTCACTTCCCCGGCAAGACGGGCGATGCCCTCGCGCCGGTCGGCGATTGCCCGCAGCTGCGCCGCGTATTGCTTCTCGGCTTCAGCGTGCGCGGCCTCAGCGGCGTTCCGGGCCGCCGTGGCGGCTTCCAGGGCGCCCGACCGTTCGGCAACCTCGGCTTGGACGGCGGCCTCGGCCTTGCGGATCTCCGCGGCTTCCCGCTCGATCGCCTCGGGATCGCGTCCCGGCCGGTCCTCGGTGCCGACCGCGGACGCATTCCGTAGCCGCTCGGACGCGATCGAGGACGTGCTGCCCACCCGCTCGGCCAGCCCGGCCAGCGCGTACCAGGTCTCCTGGGCGGCGGTCAGCGCGGGCAGCGCATCCCTGGCCGCGGCTTCGGCGGCCTGCTCAGCCTCGCGGGCAGCGGTCAGATCGGCCTCGATCCGCTGCCGGCGCTGCTTGAGTTCCGCCTCGGCGGCCAGATCGGATGCGAGCGCGGACGTGGCCGCGGCGAGGTCGTCGGCCAGCAGCCGCGCGCGGGCGTCACGCAGATCGGCCTGGATGATCGCGGCCTTGCGGGCGACCTCCGCCTGGCGACCCAGCGGCTTGAGCTGCCGGCGGATCTCTCCGAGCAGGTCCGAAAGCCGGTTCAGGTTGGCCGCGGTGGCCTCCAGCTTGCGCTGCGCCTTCTCCTTGCGTTTGCGGTGCTTCAGGACGCCGGCGGCCTCTTCGATGAAGCCCCGGCGGGTCTCCGGGGTGGCCTGCAGGATGGAATCGAGTTGTCCCTGGCCGACGATGACGTGCATCTCCCGGCCGATACCCGAGTCGCTGAGCAGGTCCTGCACATCAAGTAGTCGTGCCGGCGAGCCGTTGATGGCGTACTCCGAGCCGCCGGTGCGGAACATCGTCCGGCCGATCGTCACCTCGGTGTAATCGATCGGCAGCGAGCCGTCCGAGTTGTCGATGGTCAGCACCACCTCTGCACGGCCCAATGGTGCGCGTCCGGACGTGCCGGCGAAGATGACGTCCTCCATCTTGCCGCCGCGCAGGGACTTGACGCCCTGCTCCCCCATCACCCAGGCGAGCGCGTCCACGACGTTCGACTTGCCCGAGCCGTTGGGCCCGACCACGCAGGTGATGCCTGGCTCGAAAACCAGGTTGGTGGTCGAGGCGAAGGACTTGAATCCGCGCAGGGTGAGGCTCTTCAGGTACATCGGCTACACCGTCGTGTGGTGCTTGTTGCGAACGTGGGTGAACGTCCAGAGCTTGTTGGCCACGAAGTTGATCGGCATCGTGATCACGATCGTCAGCAACTGCGCCCAGTACTCGCGCGACTGCAGCCCGGCGTTCTCATGGAACCAGGGCTCGGGCAGGTAGAACCAGGACGCGGGGTTGGTGAAGGCGACCTTCACGAAGATGCCCAGCAGCGCGGCGGCCGAGCCCACGGCCAGGAACGGCCAGAACTCGTGCCACCAGGGCGCCTTCTGCGAACCGCGGAACGTCCAGGAGCGGTTCAGCTGGAAGTTGAAGACATTCGCCACCAGGAACGCCACCAGCCACACCAACACCGTGTAGCGGAAGTTGAACGGCGTTCCAGGGATAGCGAACAGGATGCGCTGGGCGTTGACCGTGCCGCCGTTGGCCTTGTTCATCGCGATGGCAACGAGCATGTTGACCACAACGCCCGCCCCGCCGACGATGCCGAACTTCACGAACTGCCGAAAGGCGCGACGGACGCGCTGGCTGGATTCGGCTGTGTTCACAACTGCGAAGAATAACCGACTGGCCCGCCGGTCGCGGTCGTGGCCCGCGGTGCGCGCGGGCGTCTCTGGCAGTTCGGACAGCGGTAGCTGGAGCGGTTCATGAACGGTTCGCGGACGATCGCGCGGCCGCAGCGCAGGCAGGGCAGGTCTTCGCGACCGTAGGCGGCCAGCGCGCGGCCGAAATAGCCCGACGAGCCGTTGACGTTTACGTAGAGCGCGTCGAAGGACGTGCCGCCCTGTGCCAGTGCCTCGCGCATCACGTCCTCGGCGGCGGTCAGCAGTTCGCTCACCTTCGCCCGGCTGATTCGGTCGGCCGGCGTGTCGTAGTGCAGCTTGGCCCGCCACAGCGCCTCGTCGGCGTAGATATTGCCGATTCCCGAGACCACGGTCTGGTTCAGCAGCACGCGCTTGATTCCGCTGTGCCGTCGCCGGATGTCTGCGATCAGGGCTGGCCGGTCGAGTTCGGCGTCGAACAGGTCGCGAGCGATGTGGGCCACCTCTATAGGCACCTCCGCGCCACCCGGGCTGAGCCAGAGCCCGCCGAACATGCGCTGGTCGGCGAACCTCAGTTCGCGCCCGCCGTCAACGAACGCGAAGCGCACCCGGCACTGGGGCGGCAGTGCCGCGTCCGGTTCGTCCACCCGGAACTGGCCGCTCATCCCGAGGTGTGCCATCAGCGCGTCCCCGTCGGTGAACGGCAGCCAGAGAAACTTGCCCCGCCGCTTCGGTTCGGCGAAGGTACGCCCCACCAGAGCGGACGCGAAGTCGTCGGGTCCGCCGAGATGGCGTCGCACCGGCCGCGGATGCAGGACGGTGACCCCGGCGATGCTGCGATCGGGAAGTACCTGGGCGAGGCCGGAACGAACCACCTCGACCTCAGGGAGTTCGGGCATCAGGCCCGCTCGCCGGACAGGGTTCCGAACGCGTTCTTCGCTGCCCCTTGCTCGGCCTGCTTCTTCGAGGTGCCGGTGCCGATCGGGAAGACTTCCTCGCCGATCACCGCTGCGGCCTCGAAACGCTTGTCGTGGTCGGGTCCGGATTCGGTGACCCGATAGAAGGGCACCCCGAGTTCGAACTCCGCCGCGAGCTCCTGCAGGCTGGTCTTCCAGTCCAAGCCGGCGCCGAGCGCTGCAGCCTCGACCACCAGCGGGTCGAAGAGGTGGTGCACCAGTTTGTCCGCGGCATCGCGTCCGGCGGAGATCAGCACCGCTCCCAGCACGGCCTCGAGCGAGTCCGCCAGGATCGAGGATTTGTTGGCGCCGCCGGTGGACACCTCGCCCTTGCCCAGCAGGATCTCACTGCCGAGGTCGAGCGAGCGCGCTACCGCGGCCAGGCTGTGGGCGTTCACGACCGCCGCACGAAGCTTGGCCAGCCTGCCTTCGGGCAGGTCGGGGTAGGTGTTGTAGAGGAACTCGGTGACCACGATTCCCAACACCGCGTCGCCGAGAAACTCCAGGCGCTCGTTGTGTGGCAGGCCGCCGTTCTCGTATGCGTAGGAACGGTGCGTCACGGCAAGGCGAAACAGCTGGGGATCCAAACAGATCCCCAGCTCTTCGATCAGCTCGAGACAGCGACGCTCGGCCGCCTGGTCACCGGACGTCGCCGGACCTCGCCCTTTCAGGGGAGGGGTTACGACTCGAGGATCTGCCGGCGGGCAGCGCGCGGCCCGTACTGGCCGCACTCCGGGCAGGCGGTGTGCGGCAGCTGCTTCGCACCGCAGGCCGCGTTGGCGCAGGTCACCAGGGTCGGCGCGGAGGTCTTCCACTGGGAACGGCGGGCCCGCGTGTTACTACGGGACATTCTCCGCTTGGGAACGGCCACGGCGTTACTCCTTGTTCTTCGGTTCAGTCAACGGTGCGTCCCAGCCCTCCAGGCTGGCCCACCGGGGATCGATGGGTTCGGCATGACTGTGCTGCGGATCCCGGTTCAGGTTGGCTCCACATTCGGGGCACAACCCGGCGCAATCCGGCTGGCACAGGGGTGTGAACGGCAGATCGAGTACCACCGCGTCCCGCAGGACGGGTTCGAGGTCGATCAACTCGCCCTCGATGTGCAAGGCCTCGGCATCGTCGAGTTCTTTGCCCGGGTAGCAGTACAGCTCCTGGAGGTCGACCTCGACTTGGTCGTCGATCTCGTCCAGACAGCGTGCACAGATACCCCGGAGCCGAACCTTGGCGGTACCGGAGACCAAGACCCCTTCCACCACCGACTCCAACCGAAGGTCGAGGTCGACGGGTGAGCCGGGTGGCACCCCGATTACTTCGATGCCGAGATCCTCCGGTGCTTCCGCGACCCGCGTGACCTCCCTGAGCACGCCGGCCCGACGAGTCAGTTCACGGGTGTCAAGGACAAGCCCAGAACGTGGGTCAGGCAAGCGGGGAGTCACGACGGTTCCTTCCACACAGCGGTAATCGACAGCGTCATAACCAACGCAGAACTCTACCGTGAGCCGTGCTCGGTCGCCAAAACGCGTCGGCTCAGGCCTTCGCCCGGGGAAGCAGCTGGGTGCTGCCGTCGTCCAGGCTCGAGCGGGACGCGAGCCGCTCGCGCATGGTGCGCACCTGCGAGACCGTCTTCTGCAGGCTGGCTTCGAAGGACGCGATCCTGGTGTCAACGTAGGCGTCGGCTTCGCGGCGCAGACCCTCGGCGTCGGCCAGAGCTTTGGCTTCGAGTGCCGCCGCCTTTCGCTTGGCTTCCTCCATCACCGGGGTCTGGCTGGCCAGGTAGCTGGCCCGCTCCTCGGCCGACACGATGATCTGGGCGGCTTCGGCCTGGGCCCGCTCGAGTGTCTCCAGGGACGTGGCGGTCACCCGCTGGGCTTCGCCCACGTCGTCCGCCAGCGCCTTGGTGGCCTTTTCGATCAGTTCGATCGCCTGTGCCCGGTTGACCATGCAGGAGGCCGACATGGGCACGCTCTTGGCGTTGTTGACCAGGTCGCGCAGTTCGCGCAGCACCTCGGTGGTCCGCTCAACCATCAGCTTGCTTCCTTTCGCCTCTTGTGGGTGATCTGTCGCGAGACCGCCTCGGGAACCAACGCCGACACGTCCCCGCCGTAACCCGCGACTTCGCGGATCATCGTCGAGGACAGCGTGGACCATTGGGCCGACGCGGGCAACACGACGGTCTCCACACCACCGACGATGCCGTTGATGTGGGCCATCTGCAGCTCAAAATCGAAATCGGACGCGAACCGGATGCCCTTCACCAGCACTGCGGCACCGTGGTCACGGGCGAAGTCGACCAGCAGGCCGTCCATCGCCTCGACCCGGACGTTGGCCAGGTCGGACGTGGTCTCACGCATCAGCGCGAGGCGTTCCTCCGCGGTGAAGAGGTACTTCTTGGCCGAGTTCTGGCCGACCGCGACAATGACCTCGTCGAACAGTTTGGCCGCACGAGAGATCACGTCGAGGTGCCCGTATGTGACCGGGTCGAACGACCCGGGGCAGATCGCGATCATCTACCCACCTCTCGTGGCGAAGTACAACGTCGTCTCACCGTAACGCCGCTGCCAGCTTTCGGTCATCTGTGCGGGCCAAAGCGGGGCCGCATCCCTCGACGCGCGCTCTAGAACCAGCAACCCGTCCGCAACCAGCCAGCCGTTGTCGAGTGCCGATTGCAGGACGGCCGTGAGCCGTTCGTTCGCCAGCGCGTAGGGAGGGTCGGCCCAGATCACGTCGTAGCTCTTGGTGGCCGGAACGGCCACGGTGCGTTCGGCGGTCGCGGCAAGGACGGTGACCGCAAGCCCGGTGTCTAGTGCGTTCCCCCTGGCCAGCTTCGCGGTGGCCGGATCGCTCTCCACCGCGAGGACGGGAACGGCACCGCGGCTGGCTGCCTCGATGGCGACCGCTCCGGAGCCGGCGTAAAGGTCGAGGAAGCTCAACTCCGCCAACATCTCTTCGGCCGGTTCGCCGGCCGTGCCGGCCCAGTCGGCAATCAGGGAGAACGCCGCCTCGCGCACCCGGTCGCTGGTCGGACGCGTCGCCGAGTGCGCCGGCGTCCGCAGCCGGTGCCCCTTCTTCGCTCCCGCAATGATCCTGGTCACCGAGTCAGGGTAGACGACCAGCCGTCAGCCGATGAACAGACGAGTGAACCCTGCGATCGGTGTCTGAGGAGGCTTGTGAGGAACGAACAAGCCGTCCTGAATGGCAGCCGCCATCGACAAGCTCGGCGACCGATGGCCGGCTCGGGAACCCGCCGACCCCCTAGTTGCGCTCGAGCCAGTCGGGCGAGGCCAGCAACTCGGTGGCGCGGATCGCGTCCGAGAAGCCGGGGGTGGTGAGCTCGGGATCCCGGGCGACGCATTCGGCGGCGAGTTCACGGGCTTCGGCGATCAGGTCGGCGTGCTCCAGCACTCGCAACAGCCGCAGGCTGGAGCGGGTGCCTGCCTGGGAGGCACCCAGGACGTCGCCTTCGCGACGCTGCTCGAGGTCGAGCTCGGCCAGCACGAATCCGTCCCTGGTGGAAGCGACCGCGTCCAGCCGGGCCCTCGCCGGCTCGCCTCCGGGGACGCTCGTGACCATCAGGCAGACGCCAGGATGGCTCCCCCGGCCGATCCGTCCCCGGAGCTGATGCAGCTGGGAGATGCCGAACTTGTCCGCGTCCCAGATCACCATCATCGACGCATTGGGCACGTCCACGCCCACCTCGATCACCGTCGTCGCCACGAGCACGTCAAGGCGGCCGGCTGCGAAGTCGGCCATCGTCTCGTCCTTGTTCTCGCTGGGCAACTGTCCGTGCAACACGCCCAGTCGGACGCCCGCCAGCGGCCCGGTGCGCAACTCGTCCGCCAGCTCGACCACACCTTTGCCGTCAGCCCCCTGGCCGCCGATGCGCGGTGCGACGATGAACACCTGGCGACCTGCTGCCACCTCCTCCAGCACCCGGCTCCAGGCCCGCTCCACCCACTGCGGACGACTGGCGGCATCGACCACCACAGTCGTCACGTCGGCGCGTCCGCCGGGCAGCTCGCTCAGGGTGGAGACGTCCAGGTCGCCGAAGATCGTCATCGCTACTGAGCGTGGGATGGGTGTGGCGGTGAGCACCAGCACGTGTGGCCGAGCGGCCGCCTTGTCAGCCAGTTGGGCACGCTGCTCGACGCCGAAGCGGTGCTGCTCGTCGATGACGATCAGGCCCAGGTCGGCGAACTGCACCCGGTCGGCGAGCAGTGCGTGGGTGCCGATGACGATGCCGGCCTCGCCGCTGGCTGCTCGCAGCAGTGCCGACTTCTTCGCCGCAGCCGGCAGCGACCCCGAGAGCAGCACCACGTCGGTGGCAACGTCGGGCGCACCCAGCATCCGACCCTCGCCCAAGTCACCGAGCAGCGCGCGGATCGTCTGGAAGTGCTGTGCGGCCAATACCTCGGTCGGGGCCAGCAGCACAGCCTGCCCGCCGGCGTCCACAACGGTCAGCATCGCTCGCAGCGCCACCACGGTCTTGCCGGAGCCGACCTCGCCCTGCAGTAGCCGCTGCATCGGACGCTCGCGGGCCAGGTCGTCGAGGATCGCTGCGCTCACTTCCGCCTGACCCGCGGTGAGCTCGAACGGCAGCCGGGCGTCGAACGCGTCCAGCAGACCCCCGCTGCGCCGGACGCGAGCCACCGCGGGCCGATGGGCGGCGTCCGCACGCCGGTAGGCCATGGTGAGCTGGGTGGCCATCGCCTCGTCGAACCGAAGACGCTGCGCCCCGCGCTCGGCTTCAATGAGGTTGGCCGGTTGGTGGACGGCAGCGAAGGCATCTGTGAGCCGGAGCACGCCGGCGCGCTCGCGCAGCCAGACCGGCCACGGATCTTCGGCGTCAGAGACGGCGAGCAGGGCCAGGCGGGCGCATTCGGCGACCTTCCAGGTGGGCAGCTTGGCCGAAGCCGGGTACATCCCCACCAGGCCACCGCTGGAGAGTGCCGCGATGCGTTCCTTCTCCTCCGAGGTGGACACGATGCGGCCAGACGCGTCCATCATCGCGAACGTCGGATGGCTCATCTGCAGTGCGTTGCGGAAGCTGCCGACCTTGCCGACGAAGAGGCCGGCCTCCCCTTCGCGTAACTGCTTCTCCCACCACGAAAGCAGGTGCGACTTGCCGAAGAAGGTCGCAGTGAGCCGGCCGTGGCCATCGGTGAGCAGTACTTCCAGGCGTCCGGGACGCGCGCCACGGCCGGGTTCGCCTCGTCCTTCGTGTCGCCGGATGTCGGCCACGCGCGCGATCACAGCCACGAGGTCGCCCTCGATGATCGTGGCGAGGTCCGTGAGGTCGGTGCCGGAGAGGTAGCGCCGCGGGATGTGTCGCAGGAGGTCGCCGACGGTGTGGATCCGCAGGGCGGCGAACTCCTTGCCGGTGCGATCACCGAGAACCGAACTCAGGGGCGCGGCGAGCTCGGCGAACAGCTGCGTCCGCCAGCCATTGAGCTCTGTCTCCACGATGGTTCAGCCTAGGCGCTGCCGCCGACAACTTCGTCCAGGCGCAGGCACCGCGCCTCGGTTGGTCGAGCCTGTCCAGCGCTACGGTGTGCGCCGCCGCACCACCCAGATCGCGACGGCGATGACGATCGCGCCGAGCAGCAGAAAACCGCCCACCGTGCCGCCGAACTGGAAGGCGCCCACGATCAGCAGCAACACGAGCGGCATCGCGATCAGCAGCAGTACGACGACGAGGATCTCGCCGAGTCCGGCGTTCACCGCGGAGAGCGCGCTGCCCAAGCCGGGTACCCGAAGCGCGGTCAGCCGCAATCGCTCCAGCCATCCCGCCGGTGCGGAAGCGGGCTTGCCGGGGGCATCAGTCGGCTGGGTCACATCCCCGATAATCCCATAGTCGGCGGACGCGTCAGCAACGCGTCCGGACATGCGAAGAGACCCGCCGGAGCGGGTCTCTCGTCAGGGTTTCAGCGGGTGACGCGACCGGCCTTCAGGCAGGACGTGCACACGTTCAGGCGCTTCGGGGTGCCCTCCACCACAGCGCGGACCCGCTGGATGTTCGGGTTCCAGCGCCGATTGGTCTTCTTCTTCGACCAGGGGACGTTATGCCCGAAGCCGGGACCCTTGGCGCAGATGTCACAGACGGCAGCCACCGGAGTACTCCTTGTTGTCTAAGCAAGTCCGGGCGCGAATGCGCGCCTCGAAGTTTCGGCCCCCACGACAGGGACCTGCCCACGATACCTGAACCCGCGCCGAGCCCGCCAATCGGCGAGTTGGGTGGCGGGTCGGGGCGCAGGTGGACGGACGGCGAGTTGGAGCGTGACGGCGGCCCTTCGTGACGGCTTCCTCGTCCCTCGGAAGCCTCCTCAGGGACCGTTCGGCGAGAGCTTCCTCGTCCTCGGGAGCCTCCTCAGGGACCGTTCGGCGAGAGCTTCCTCGTCCCTCGGGAGCCTCCTCAGGGACCGTTCGGCAAGGGCTTCCTCGCCCATCGGAAGCCTCCTCAGGGACCGTTCGGCGAGAGCTTCCTCGCCCATCGGGAACCTCCTCAGGGACCGTTCGGCGAGAGCTTCCTCGCCCATCGGAAGCCTCCTCAGGGACCGTTCGGCAAGGGCTTCCTCGCCCATCGGAAGCCTCCTGGGCCTCTATCAACCGAGTGAGCGCGGTCTCGACAGGCTCGAGCAGCCGATCGGTGGATCATGGCTCAGGGACCGGCATTCGCCGGCAGGGTCAGGTGGCCACAACCACCGGAAGGATCATCGGACGGCGGCGGTAGTGGTTGCTGACCCAGCGGCCCACCGTCCGGCGGACTATCTGCTGCAGCTGGAAGGTGTCCTCCACCCCGTCGGCGAGCGCCTTCTCCAGGACCGCGATCAGCTCGGGGCGGACGGCGTCGAAGACCGAGTCGTCCTCGGCGAAACCGCGGGCGTGGATATCCGGCCCGCTGACAAGCTGGCGGGCGTGCAGGTTGACCACAGTGACCAGGGTGATGAAGCCTTCCTCGCCCAGGATCTTGCGGTCGGTCAGCTCGGTGTCGCCCACCTCGCCCTCGGTGAGCCCGTCGACGAAGATGTAGCCGCAGTCCAGCTGGCCGACCGCTCGCGCCCGACCGTTGGCCAGGTCGATCACGGCGCCGTCCTCGACCACGATGGTGTTCTCCGCGGGCACTCCGGTTGCCTGGGCGAGCTTGGCGTTGGCGATCAGGTGCCGGATCTCACCATGCACCGGCAGCACGTTCCTCGGCTTCAGCAGGTTGTAGCAGTAGAGAAGTTCACCGGCCGACGCGTGCCCCGAGACGTGCACCAATGCGTTCCCCTTGTGCACCACGTTCACGCCGTTGCCGATCAGTCCGTTGATCACCCGGTACACCGAGTTCTCGTTGCCGGGGATCAGCGAGGACGCGAGCAGCACCACATCGCCGTCCCCCGCGGTGACCACCGGGTGCTCATGGTTGGAGATGCGCGACAGTGCCGACAGCGGCTCACCCTGCGAACCGGTGGAGATGATCACCACCTGGTCGTCGCGGTAGTTCTCGATCTGTTTGAGGTCGATCAAGGTGTTCTCGGGCACGTGCAGGTAGCCCAGGTCGCGTGCGACCGACATGTTGCGCACCATCGATCGGCCGACGTAGACCACCTTCCGCCTGTGCCGCACGGCCGCGTCCATCACCTGCTGCACTCGGTGCACGTGGGACGCGAAGCAGGCGACGATCAACTTCTTCCTTGCGCCGGCGAAGACCCGCTCCAGCGCGGGCTCGATGTCGCGCTCGTGCGTCGTGAATCCCGGGGATTCGGCGTTGGTGGAGTCGACCATGAAGAGGTCGAGACCCTCCTCCCCCAGCTTGGCGAACCCGCGCAGGTCGGTGAGCCGGCCATCCATCGGCAGCTGGTCCATCTTGAAGTCGCCCGTGTGCAGAACGGTACCGCCGCGGGTGCGCATGATCACCGCGAGGGCGTCGGGAATCGAGTGGTTGACCGCCAGGAACTCGAGGTCGAACTGGCCGATCTTCATCCGGTCGCCCTCGCGCACCACCCGCAGGTCGACGTTGCGGATGCGATGCTCGCGCAGCTTCTCCCGCACCAGCGCGAGAGTGAGCTTCGAGCCCAGCACCGGAATGTCGTTGCGCCTGCGCAGCAGGTAGGGCACGGCGCCGATGTGGTCCTCATGGCCGTGAGTGAGGACGAGGGCCACTGCCTCGTCGAGCCGGTCCTCCACCAGGTGAAGGCCCGGAAGGATCAAGTCGACGCCGGGCTGGTCCTCGGAAGGGAACAACACCCCGCAGTCGACGAACAGCAGTTCACCGTTGATCTCGAAGGAGGTCATGTTCCGGCCGACGTCGCCGAGCCCGCCCAGCGGGGTCACGCGAAGGGTGTCGGCGGCAATCGGGGGTGGGGTCTTCAAGCTATCTCGCACAGGGTCAACCTATCGGTTCTTGCGGCAGCCCCACCCGCCGGCAGCGTTCGCCAGCCGCGGCTCGCAGCTTCCGGCCGCTGCGCAAACCCATGGGATGGGTACAGTGACGGCGTGATCGCCGACTCCGTCCGCCTGGCCCTCCCTCGTGAAGCCGGCACCATCGCCGCGCTGCAACGTCGGTCGTGGGCGGCATCGGACGCCGTGCTGGGAGCCGAACTGTTGGGATCGGTGGACCTCGCCACCATGACGGCCAGCTGGGAGGCCGCGATCCTGCGTCCGCCGTTGGCCCAGTTCCGAGTGCTGGTGGCGCTCGGTCAGGAGCGACTGGTCGGGTTCGCCGCACTCGGACCGTCCGATGATCCGGATGCCGCCGAGGGCGAGGACGGCCTGGTCGCCGAGTTCGTGATCGATCCGCCGGCGGTTCACCTGGGACACGGTTCCCGGTTGCTCAATGCCGCCATGGACACCCTGCGCGCTGACGGCTTCAGCCGCGCAACCTGGTGGGTTCGCGCAACCGATGACGAGTTGCGCAGGTTCCTGGTCGAGGCCGGCTGGGGCGCGGACGGCGCCCACACCGAGGTTGCGGTCACCGAAGCCGGCCCGCGGGTGCGACTGGTGCGACTGCATACCTCGTTGAGTTGATTCTCAGCCGAACGGGATCGTCACCGTATCGCCGCCGAAGGCAAGACTCAGCCCGGACTCCGCAGGGGTGATCGCGGTCACGGCCAGCCCGTACTCGAGCGTCACCTCGATCGGTTTCACCAGGGTGTCGATGAGGCTCTGCTGCACCGGCAGGTCGAACTCCGACCCGTTCACCTCCACGCTGGGATCGGCGAGCCGGATGCTCGCTTCATCGGTGTCCAGCACAGGCAGCGCCGACACCGCGAGGCTGACCTCTTGGCCAAGCACGCTGGCTGTATAGCGCAGCTCCAGCCGTCCGTCGCCGGCATAGGCGACCGGAACGCCCGCGAGCTTCTCCAGGTCGGGGTAGCCCAACTCCGCTGCCCCGGCGACGTTGCGCGCATGGATCTGGGCCTCCTGCAGCGTCACCTTCCCGGTGGTCACACTCACATCGGTGAGCGCGAGTTCCTTGCCCTCCACAACGAGGGTCATCGAGTCTGCGGTGATCGCCGCGTTGGGCACATTGCGGGTGAGCAGCGCCAGCGAGAACGGGAACCCACCGAGGTTCACCGCCAAGTCGGGCCCGGTGCCGAGTTCCGCCGCGATCTGCGCCTCCGCCTGGTTCTCGGCGTAGTCACGCACCAGGTTGTCGCCCACGAAAGCCCCGCCGCCGAGCACGGCCAGGGCGACCAGCCAGATCAGCGCGCGGCGCATGTCACAGCCCCAGCAGTCCGTCGATGCCGAGGGTCAACCCCGGTAGCGCCGGCACCGCGCGGACCGCGGCCAGCACCCCAGGCATGAAGCCGGTGCGGTCCAATGAGTCGTGCCGGATGGTCAGGGTCTCACCCTGTGCGCCGAACAGCACCTCCTGGTGCGCGACCAATCCACGCAGCCGGACGCCGTGCACGTGGATGCCTTCGATGTCCGCCCCACGGGCCCCGGGAACGGCGGACGCGGTTGCGTCGGGCACAGCCCCGAGCCCGGCGGCCGAACGGGCGGACGCGATCCGCTGCGCGGTGACCGTCGCGGTGCCCGAGGGCGCGTCCACCTTGTTGGGGTGGTGCAGTTCGATGATCTCGGCCGACTCGAAAAAGCGGGCCGCCTGCTCGGCGAAGTGCATCATCAGCACCGCGCCGATCGAGTAGTTCGCCGCGATCAGCACCCCCACGCGAGGATGCGCGGCGAGTTGGCTGCGTACCCGGTCGAGTCGTTCATCAGTGAACCCCGTGGTGCCCACCACGACGTGCAGTCCTCGTTCGATGCACCAGGCGAGGTTGTCCATCACTGCGTCCGGAACCGTGAAGTCGACCACCACGTCGGCTTCGGTCACCTCGGTACGGTCGTCACCCTCATCGACCGCGGCCACCAGCTCCAGGTCGGGGGCCTCGGCCACCGCCCGGCAGACTTCCGCGCCCATCCGGCCTCTTGCCCCGAACACCGCAACCCGCATTCCGACCCCTCTCCTCGCGTCCGGGCAAGTCTAGGGCTGCGGTCCGACAAGCCTCCGCGGCCGTTGTCCACAGCCCTCGGGTTATCCACAGCCGGCAGATCCGTTGACGGAATTCGCGCGCGTTTGCCGAAGGTATCGGTGAGTCACGATTGGAGAAACAATGACCCCAAGCACCAAACGCCGCGGCCGGTCCGCGACCACCGAACCGCTGGACCTACCCGAACTCTGGCGTCGGCAACGCGCCGAAGCGGCGAAAGCAAGGCACCCCGGCCACTGCCGCGGGCACGGCTGGCTGGCGGACGCCGGGCTGGACGCCGTCCTGGCACCCCTGCTCTACGGACCGATGTACGGCGACGAATCGTTCTTCCGCTTCTCCGCGCTGGGCGCGGACGCCGCCACCGCGTTGCTGGCTGCGTTGCCGGAGGACTACCTGGCCAGCGAGCGGCAGAACGACGGCCCGACCATCGGTACGGTGCTGCGCGCGGTGGTGGCCCATCCCGAGCGGCTCCTGGCGCACGGCTATGTGATCGGGCCCGGGCGCTGCGACGAGAGAGTCACCGTCGAGGGAGTGCTGCTACGGACCGAACGTGAGTACCGGTTGTGCGAGTTGTACGGGCCGGCATCGACCGACTGCGAGTGCGACGAGTTGTACCGAGTGCTGGCCGACGACTTCGGCGTCGACGACGCCCTGGTCCATCCCCATGAACTCGACCGCTTCCACTACTACGAGTGGACCAGCGACGGCTACCACGGCGAGCCCTGGTACCGCGCGTGGTGGGACTGAGCCCGGCCACCTCCAGGCCCCATTCGCTCGGCGCCTGGGCCCGTGCCGGCATCCCGTGCCCAGTGCATGGAACTCGCCCGGAACGCCGAAACCGGCGCCCCGCAGACTGCGGGACGCCGGCTTCGGACTATCGCGTTCAGGCCTCAGCAGGAGCCTCGGCGGCCTTCTCCTCGACGACCGGGATTAGGGACATCTTGCCCTTCTCATCGATCTCGGAGATCTCCACCTGGATCTTCTGGCCGACGCTGACGACATCTTCCACGTTCTCCACGCGGGCGCCGCCGGCAAGGCCGCGCAGCTTGGAGATGTGCAGGAGGCCGTCCTTGCCTGGCAGCAGGGAGATGAACGCACCGAACGGCATGATCTTCACGACCGTGCCCAGGTAGCGCTCGCCCTTCTCCGGCATCGTCGGGTTGGCGATGGCGTTGATGATCGCGCGAGCGGCCTCGGCGGATTCGCCGTTGTCCGCACCGATGTAGATCGTGCCGTCGTCCTCGATCGAGATGTTCGCCCCGGTGTCGTCCTGGATCTGGTTGATCATCTTGCCCTTGGGGCCGATGATCTCGCCGATCTTGTCGACGGGGATGCGCACCGTGATGATCCGCGGGGCGTACGGGCTCATCTCGTCCGGAACGTCGATGGCCTCGGCCATGACCTCCAGGATCGCGTGGCGAGCCTCGCGGGCCTGCAGCAGCGCACCGGCCAGCACATCGGCGGGAATGCCGTTGAGCTTGGTGTCCAGCTGCAGAGCGGTCACGAAGTCCTTGGTGCCGGCGACCTTGAAGTCCATGTCGCCGAGGGCATCCTCGGCGCCGAGGATGTCGGTGAGGGCGACGTACTTGGTCTCACCGTCGATCTCTTCGCTCATCAGGCCCATGGCGATACCGGCCACCGGCGCCTTCAGCGGCACACCGGCGTTCAGCAGCGCCAGGGTGGACGCGCAGACCGAACCCATCGAGGTGGAGCCGTTCGACCCGAGGGCCTCGGACACCTGGCGGATGGCGTAGGGGAACTCGTCCCGCTTCGGCAGCACCGGCACGAGCGCACGCTCGGCGAGCGCCCCATGGCCGATCTCGCGACGCTTCGGCGAACCGACCCGACCGGTCTCACCGGTGGAGTAGGGCGGGAAGTTGTAGTTGTGCATGTAGCGCTTGGTGGTCTCCGGCGCCAGCGTGTCCAACTTCTGCTCCATGTCGAGCATGTTCAAGGTGGAGACGCCCAGGATCTGGGTCTCGCCACGCATGAACAGCGCCGAGCCGTGCACCCGGGGCAGCACGCCGACCTCGGCGGACAGCGTCCGGATGTCGCGGACGCCACGGCCGTCGATGCGCACGTGCTCGGTCAGGGTGCGGTGCCGCACGACCTTCTTGGTGAGCGCGCGGTAGGCGCCGGTGATCTCCTTCTCCCGATCCGGGAAGCGGGCATCGAGTTCACCGTGCAGCGCGCCCAGAAGCTCCTCGGTGGAGACCTCACGCTCCTGCTTGCCGGAGATGCTCATCACGGCGGTCAGCCGCTCGGTGCCCGCGGCAGCCACGGCCTCGAACACGTCGGGCTGGTACTCCAGGAAGACCGGGAACTGCGAGACCGGCTTGTCGAACTTGGCAGCCAGCTCGGCCTGCGCGTCGCACAGCGCCTTGATGAACGGCTTCGAAGCCTCCAGGCCCTGGGCCACGATCTCTTCGGTGGGAGCGGTGCGCCCGGAACGAACGATGTCCCAGGTGGCCTCGGTGGACTCGGCCTCGACCATCATGATCGCGACGTCGCCGTCGGGCAGCACGCGGCCGGCCACGACCATGTCGAAGGTCGCACCCTCGACCTGCTCGACCGTCGGGAAGCCCACCCACTGGTCACCGATCAGGGCGACGCGGACGCCGCCGACCGGGCCGCTGAACGGCAGGCCGGCCAAGGTCGTCGAAGCCGAACCGGCATTGATCGCGACCACGTCGTAGAGCACGTTCGGGTTCAGCGCCATGACAGTGACGACGACCTGCACCTCGTTGCGCAGCCCCTTGACGAAGCACGGGCGCAGCGGCCGGTCGATCAGGCGACAGGCCAGAATGGCGCCTTCGGAGGGCCGGCCCTCGCGGCGGAAGAACGAACCGGGGATGCGGCCGGCGGCGTACATGCGCTCTTCCACGTCCACGGTGAGCGGGAAGAAGTCGATGGCGTCGCGCGGGTTCTTCTGCGCGGTGGTGGCCGAGAGCAGCATGGTGTCACCGTCGAGGTAGACGGTCGCACAGCCGTTGGCCTGGCGGGCGAGCAGTCCGGATTCGAAGCGAACCACATGCTTGCCCATGGCGCCGTTGTCAATCACGGCTTCGGTGAAATGAAGGTCAGGACCTTCCATTCGGATTCCTTTCGGTCTGCCCCGCCGATGTCTCGTCCGGTCTTCGATCGAAGCCCGCGGGATTCCCTGCCGGGAGCCCGAGAGCCACTACCGAGGACCAAACCAGCCGGTCGGGGCGGTGTTTTGTTGTGGATGCACGACCAGCCGGTACGGGCATCCCGTACCGGCTGGTCGTCAAGCTGAAGTCACCGACGCAGGCCGAGGCGCGCGATCAGCGAACGGTAGTGCTCAACGTCGTTCTTCATGACGTAGTTGAGCAGGCGGCGGCGCTGGCCGACCATCAGCATCAGGCCACGGCGGCTGTGGTGGTCGCCCTTGTGTTCCTTGAGGTGCTCGGTCAGATGCGCGATCCGCTTGGTGAGCAGCGCGATCTGGACATCGGGCGAACCCGTGTCGCCAGGTGCGGTCGCGTACTCTTCGATGATCTTCTTCTTCGTGTCAGCGTCCATCAGGTGCTGCTCTCCTCTCGGTTTCCCGTTGCGCGGCGCTCCCTGCACTACTGGCACGATTTCGGGTTTCGCCAGGCAACAGCCAGCGTGGACCGGATCGTTTGGGAGCTCTTGGGCGTCCGCGGCCGTCTTGACGGCGCGTCGAGTCTATCTGCTGGCCGCACTCCGCGGCGAATCGCCCTCCGGACGGGCCATTGCCGGGGTGTTCGGAGCCCAGTGGCAATACTGACCATTACGCTATCGCCCGTCGGCCCAACAGGCCCGACCCCACGGAAGGACTCTCCTCACATGCAGATCGGGATTCCCCTGGAAACCCTCAACGGCGAGACGCGGGTAGCGGCTACCCCGAAGACGGTCACCCAACTCATCAAGCTCGGCCACGAAGTGGTCGTCGAAGCGGGTGCGGGCGCCAAGTCGGCCTATCCCGATAGCGCGTATGCGGCGGCGGGAGCGACCATCGTCGATCGCGCCCGAGCCTGGGCTGCGCCGGTCGTCGCGAAGGTCAACGCCCCGAGCCTGGAAGAGATCGGCCAGCTCCCCGAAGGCGGCATGCTGATCTCCCTGATCGGCCCCGCCCGCAACCCGGAGCTGCTCGCCCAGCTGAACGAGCGAAAGCTCAGCGTCCTGGCGATGGACGCGGTCCCGCGCATCTCCCGCGCCCAGGCTTTGGACGTCCTTTCGTCGATGGCCAACATCGCGGGGTACCGCGCCGTGGTCGAGGCCGCAAACGAGTTCGGATCGTTCTTCACCGGCCAGGTCACCGCGGCCGGCAAGGTTCCTCCGGCCAAGGTCTTCGTCTCCGGTGCCGGGGTGGCCGGTCTGGCCGCGATCGGCACGGCGAAGTCGCTGGGCGCCATCGTGCGGGCCACCGACCTGCGCGCCGAGGTCGCCGAGCAGGTGCAGTCGATGGGTGGCGAGTTCATCGCCGTCCAGGCCGAGCAGCAGGTCTCCACCGACGGTTACGCCAAAGAGGCCAGCGCCGACTACGCCGCGGCCGCTGCCCAGCTCTACGCAGACCAGTGCAAGGAGGTGGACATCATCATCACCACCGCGCTGATCCCCGGAAGGCCGGCACCCCGACTGATCACCGCCGACATGGTCGCCACCATGAAGCCCGGCTCAGTGGTCGTCGACATGGCCGCCGCCAGCGGGGGCAACGTCGCCGGTTCGAAGCCGGACGAGCTAGTGGTGACCGCGAACGGCGTGAAGATCATCGGCTACACCGATCTCGCGGGTCGCCTACCCACCCAGGCCTCCCAGCTCTACGGCACGAACGTGGTGAACCTGTTCAAGCTGCTCACCCCGGCCAAGGACGGTGAAGTCACCGTCGACCTCGGTGATGTGGTGCTCCGCGGTATGACCGTCACCGACAACGGCGAACTGCTGTGGCCGCCGCCGCCGGTGCAGGTGTCCGCTGCCGCGGTCCCCGCCGTGGTCACCCCGGCCGAAGACCCGGCAGTGCGAGCGGCCCGGGAGAGCCGTGAAGCAGCCGGTCGGTCGCGCCGACGGCTGGTGATGTCGGCGATCGCAGCACTGCTGGTGATCCTGGCGATCACTTTCTCGCCGGCCAGCTTCGTCGGTGCGTTCACCGTGTTCGCGCTGGCGGTGGTCGTCGGCTTCTATGTGGTCAGCGGGGTCGCACACTCGCTGCACACCCCGCTGATGGCACAGACCAACGCCATCTCGGGCATCATCCTGGTCGGCGCGCTGCTGCAACTCGGCTCGACCAACATCGCGGTGCTGGTGATGTCCTTCATCGCCGCAACCATCGCTTCGATCAACATCTTCGGCGGTTTCCTGGTGTCCTACCGGATGCTCAGCATGTTCAAGAAGGAGGCGTGAGCATGCTGCTCCAATTCATCCAGGGCCTTTACATCGTCGCCGGCGTCCTGTTCATCCTCTCGCTGGCCGGGTTGTCCAAGCAGACCACGGCGAGGCTGGGCAACGTCGCGGGCATGATCGGCATGGCGCTCGCGCTGGTGGCCACGATCATCCATTCGCTCTACCTCTCCGACACCGAGTCCGACCGGCTTCCGGTCTGGGTGACCCTGGTGCTGATCCTCGCCGTGTTGGCGATCGGTGCGTTCCTGGGGACGCCGATCGCACGCAAGGTCGAGATGACCCAGATGCCCGAGCTGATCGCGGCCTTCCACTCCTTCGTGGGCATGGCTGCGGTGCTGGTCGGTTTCAACTCCTTCGCTGTGCCCGGCGAATCCGGTGGCGGCACGGTACACATGGTCGAGGTCGCCCTCGGCGTGCTTATCGGCGCCTACACCTTCACCGGTTCGGTGGTCGCCTACCTCAAGCTCTCGGCCAAGATGAAGTCGCAGCCGCTGATGCTGCCCGGACGCAACCTGATCAACCTGGCCGGGTTCACCGCCTTCTTCGCGCTGATGGTGTGGTTCGTCTACGCCGGCGAGCACAACGCGGCGCTGGGCTGGGTACTGATCATCGGCATCGCGCTGGTCGGCTTCGCCCTCGGCTACCACATGGTGGCCGCGATCGGCGGCGGAGACATGCCCGTCGTGGTGTCGATGCTCAACTCCTACTCCGGGTGGGCCGCTGCGGCCGCCGGCTTCATGCTGAACAACAACCTGCTGATCATCACCGGGTCACTCGTGGGTTCCTCCGGTGCGATCCTGTCCTACATCATGTGCCGGGCGATGAACCGCTCGTTCATCTCGGTGATCCTGGGCGGCTTCGGCACCGAGGGAGGCAAGGTCAGCGCGGACGCAGGGGTCGAGGGCGAGCACCGCGAGATCGATGCGGCGACCACAGCCGAGATGCTCTGGAACGCCAGGTCGGTGATCATCACCCCCGGTTACGGCATGGCGGTGGCGAAGGCGCAGTACCCGGTGGCCGACCTCACCTCTCGGTTGCGCGCGCACGGTGTCAAGGTCCGGTTCGGCGTGCACCCGGTGGCCGGACGCCTGCCCGGGCACATGAATGTGCTCCTGGCCGAGGCGAACGTGCCCTACGACATCGTGCTGGAGATGGACGAGATCAACGACGACTTCGCCGACACCGACGTCGTCCTGGTGATCGGCGCCAACGACACGGTCAACCCGGCAGCCCTCGACGACCCGAACTCCCCCATCGCCGGCATGCCGGTGCTGGAGGTTTGGAAGGCCGACACCGTGATCGTGTTCAAGCGGTCGATGGCCACCGGCTACGCCGGCGTCCAGAACCCGCTGTTCTTCAAGGAGAACGCCCACATGCTGTTCGGCGACGCCAAGGAGCGGGTGGACGACATCCTCAAGGCACTCGGCAACTGAGGCTTCGTCAGGCTCAGCCAGCGTTGGTCTGGCTGAGCCCCGGGCTTCGTCAGGCTCAGCCAGCGTTGCTCTGGCTGAGCCCCGGGCTTCGTCAGGCTCAGCCAGCGTCCGTCTGGCTCAGCTGGGCATCTCGGTGATGTCATCCTTGCTCGGGGCCTTGATCGTGACCGGCTCGTTGTAGGCGCCCATCGTCCCGCTCATCTTGAACGGGACCTCCTCGTCGTCGGCGCTGGCAGTGGCCTCCATGGATACCTTGCGGATCAGCCAGTCACCGTCCACCCACATGTGGTAAGCGATCGAATCGCCGACGATCTGGCCGCTGCCGCCAGTTAGGTTCGGCAACGCCGAACCGTCGTAGGTGACGAGGTAGTGCTTGGTGGCGACGCCGTCAACGGATTCGTCTCCGACCACTTCGACCGATTTGATCGCATCCTTCGACTGGGCGAACGAGGACGCGATGTCGCCACTCTCCGCAGCTTGGGTGTAGGTGGATTGCTGGTCCTCCGGCACCACCATCCACTTGTCGCCCAGCACCTGCATCTGGATGTACATCTCGCCATCGACCTGGAGCATCTTGATCGCCATCCCAGCGATGTTTGCGTCCAGCGACATCAGCTTTTTCGCGGGATCGGTCTGGTCCACCACGCCCTTCGTCTTCATGGCCATTTCGGTGCCCATCGCGGTGGTGTCCATCGTGATGTCGAAGCTGTAGGTCTTCACCCCTGACATCGCGGTCGACAGCTTCGAGACGAAATCGTCGATCCCCGCGTCCCCCGCTGGAGCAGCCGCAGACGACTCAGGTGCGGACGTGGTCGCCGCCTCAGTTGAGGCCGGGGTGGTCGCTGGCGGCGCGGTGGCTGCTGCGGTGCAGCCGCTGAACAGGATGAGCGTCAGGGCGGCGCCCAGAACCCGATGAATGCTTGCCATTGCATGCCCTCCTTTGTGCTTCCCCTCTAGCAGAAGCTAAGCACAAGCGCCCCAATGCCGAGCGCAATTGGCGAATCCTCGACACTCATCCGGCTGGCAAGACACCCGCCCGGTACATTGGCGGCAGGTCGACACTGGAAACCCCTACCAGCAGATGGAGGAGCATGCCTGAGGAACCGATCACTGTGCGGCTGTGCACGACTGAGGATCTGCTGGCGCTCCAAGCGCGCGAAGCTCACCCCTTGGCCCGAATCGCACAGCGGCACTTCGACCTGCAGTCGGCCGGAGACTACTACTACGTGGTGGCGTTCCGCGGCGATCACCCGTTGGGCACCTGCTCAATGGACACCCACCAGCACAACCCGCTGCGCCCGGAGTTGATGAACCTGTGGGTGTACCCCGACTCCCGTCGCCAAGGCGCGGCCAAGGAGATGACCCGCTTCCTTGAGGGTAAGGCAGCCGAACTCGGCTTCGTCGAGGTCTTCCTGCGGGTCGACCCGAACAACGAGGCGGCCATCCCGATGTACATCAGCCTCGACTACACCCCGACCGGCGACCACATGGTCACCGACTACGAGACCGTTGGCCCGGACGGTACGGTCACGACCACCGAAAAGACGGACGCGATCTACCGCAAGTCGCTGCTGACCCGTTAGCGCTCGACACCCACCGCGCGCAGGCGCACGTGCCGGCGTCCGCCCACCAGTTCGAGGGTGACGCCGGTGGCACGGCACTCGTAGGACGCGAGTTCGACGCGGTGCAGCAGGGCGTTCGCCGCAGCCCAGCCGATGTCGCCGGGGTGCTCACCGCGCACGCTGAGCACTGTGCCGTCAGCGAAGCGCAGATGGAAGGCGTCGTCCGCTCCGCCCTCGTGCTCGATCCGGCTCACCGGAACGCGGCGCTGCAACAGCCGGGTGAGGTTCGCCGACAGCACCGCAGGTGAACTCACCGCGTACTCGGTGGCGATCCGCTGGCCCAGCTCGGCCAGTTCGGTCAGGTCCTCAGCGCGCAGGCCCAGGCCGGCCGCCCCTGCCGGTCGCGAGTCCCGATGCCCGAACACGACTCCATTCTCCTCCGAAGACCGGGCTCGGAAAAGGTGTCAGGACTGTCGGGCAATCAGCAGGTCGCGGCATTTGGCCACGTCATCGGCCATCTGCACGACCAGCGCGTCGATGTCGGTGAACCGCACCTGACCGCGGATGCGGGCGACGAATTCGACACTGATCGGCGCGTCGTAAAGTTCCAGGTCGTCGCGGAAGAGCACGTAGGACTCGACCCGTCTCGACACCCCGTCGAACGTCGGGTTTGTGCCCACGGAGATCGCCGCCGGCCAGCGCTCCGCGTCCGAGCCGGACGGCAGCGACTCACCGTGCGCGTCCAGCCCGTCGCGACGGGTGACCCAGCCGGCGTACACACCGTCCTCCGGGCAGGCGAGGTTCTCCGGAACCGGCAGGTTGGCGGTCGGGAAGCCGAGAGTTCGTCCGCGCCGATCGCCGTGGGTGACCACGCCGCGGAAGCAGAACGGACGGCCAAGGTGCTCAGCCGCGTGCGCGACGTCGCCGACCGTGAGCGCCTGGCGGATGCGCGTCGAGCAGGTCTCCTCATCGCCGAACCGCACCAGGGGAAGGCCATCCACCTCGAACCGGCCGGCGGACAGGTCCCGCAGGGTGTCCAAAGTGCCGGCCGCCCGGTGGCCGAAGCGGAAGTTCTCCCCGACCACCACCGTGGCCGGGTCCAGCGGCAACAGCACGCGTTCCACGAAGTCGGACGGGGACCAGGTCGCGAACTCCCTGGTGAAGTCGATCACCTCGACCCGGTCGGCGCCGGCGGCGCTGAGCAGTTCGATCCTGGCCTCCAACGAGGTCAGCAGCATCGGTCCGGCATCTGGGCGCAGCACCGAGACCGGGTGCGGCCAAAAAGTCACCACGATCAGGGGTAGGCCGGGCTGCCGACGCTTCGCCTCGGCGAGTACCTCCCGATGACCGGGGTGCACGCCGTCGAAGTTGCCGATCACGACTACTGAAGAACCCACTGACGCCTTCCGTCCTATCGTTTGCGCGGCTTGGTCACCCTAGCAAGTCAGGCCAGCACGGCGACGGGTTGCGCGCCGCCGTCCGCGTTCGGGCGGTAGAGCGCCAGCAGTCGCCCCTCGTGCAACAGAGCCGTCGGGTCGGCCGGAACGCTCAGCTTCAGCGAACGTCCGAAGCCAATGTCGACGGCCTGTTCAGGGGTCACCTCGACCACGGGGAACGCCCTCCTGGCCACCTCGGCCAGATCGATCACCTGCGGCGCGCCGCCCTCGGCCAACTGCTCGCCGGTGAGGCCGACCAGATCGAGACCGAAGTCGCCCACCCGCGTCCGCCGCAAGGCGGTGAGGTGGCCGCCGCAGCCCAGCAGGTGGCCCAGATCCCGGGCCAGCGCCCGAATGTAGGTACCGGAGGAGCAGTCGACGATCACGTCCACGTCCAGGACGTCCACTTCGTCATTCGGACCCACCCCGATGCCGTCCACCGCTTCCCCGATCAAAGTGGACGGATCGGCCCCGTCCTGGTGCGAAACCGACCACTTTGTTGAAACGGAGGGCCGCACCTCGAGCACGTCGAAGCGGGAGACCGTCACCTCGCGGGCGGCCAACTGGACGTCCTCGCCGGCGCGCACGAGCGCGTAGGCGCGCTTACCGGCCACCTTGATGGCCGAGACCGCGGACGGCACCTGGCTGATCCTGCCGACGAAGCCGGCCACGGCCGTCCGCACCTGCTCCTCGGTCACCACGGCCGCACCGGAAGCAGCGGTGACCTCGCCTTCGGCGTCGTCGGTGACCGTCGACTGGCCGAGCCGGATCGTCGCGGCGTAGGTCTTGTCGTGCCCGGCCAGATGGCCCAGCAGCCGGGTCGCCCGGCCGAAGCCGACCAGCAGGACCCCCGTGGCCATCGGGTCGAGCGTGCCGGCATGGCCGACCTTGCGCGTGCCCAGCAGCCGCCGGCAGCGCGCCACCACCTGGTGGGACGTCCAACCCTGCGGCTTGTCCGCGACCACCAGTCCGTCGGCGGCGCCCGCAGGCGGGCCGTCAGGCAAGCTCGGCGTCCTCTTCTTCGGGGTGGCGATACGGATCGGCGTCGCCCGCATAGGCGGCTCCGGCAGCCTGAGCAGCCACCGCCGCGTCCTGGGCGCGGGCCTTGGCGAGCACGTCCTCCAGATGGGCCGCCTCCTCCTCCACGCCGTCCAGCACGAATGCCAGCGTGGGCGTGAACTTCATGCCCAACTGCCTACCCACGGTGGAGCGCAGCAGTCCCGTGGCCGAGGCCAGGGCGATCGCCGACTCGGCGCGGGCGTCCGCGTCACCCAGCACCGTGTAGAAGATGGTCGCATCGCGGCCGTCGCCGGTGATTCGCACGTCAGTGACTGTGACGAAGCCCAGGCGCGGATCCTTGATCCGGCGCTGCAGCATCTCGGCGACGATGAACTTGATCTGCTCCGCGACCTTCGCGAACCGGGGATTACTCATCGGTGCTCCTTTCCAGATAGACCGAACCCGGACCCCCGGAAACGGGAGACCGGGCTCGGCAAAGCCAAACTTCAGTCGCGCGGCTTCTCGACCATCTCGAAGGTCTCGATGATGTCGTCGATCCGGATGTCGGAGAAGTTCGACAGCGTCATGCCGCACTCGAACCCTTCGCGCACCTCGGTCGCGTCGTCCTTCTCCCTGCGCAGCGACGCGATGGAGGTCTCGGCGACCACCACACCGTCACGCAGCAACCGGGCCTTCGCGTTGCGCCGGATCGTGCCGTCGATGACCATGCAGCCCGCGATGACACCGATCTTGGACGACCGGAAGATCTCCCGGATCTGCGCCTGCCCGCGGACCTTCTCCTCGAAGATCGGCTTCAGCATGCCCTTCAGTGCCGCCTCGACCTCGTCGATCGCGGAGTAGATCACCGAGTAGTAGCGGACGTCGACGCCCTCGGCATCGGCCAGCTGGGTGGCCTTGCCCTGGGCCCGGACGTTGAAGCCGATGATCACGGCGTCCGAGGCTGCGGCCAGCGAGACGTTGGTCTCGGTGATCGCGCCCACGCCGCGGTCGATGACCCGCAGGTCGACCTCGTCGCCGACGTCGATCTGCAGCAGCGCGTCCTCCAGCGCCTCGACCGCACCGGCCGAATCGCCCTTGAGGATGAGCCGCAGTTCCTGGGCCTCGCCCTTGGCAAGCTGCTCGAACAACTGGTCGAGCGTCTTGCGCCGGGTGGTCTTGGCCAGCATGGCTGCCCGCTGCCGGGCTTCCCGCTTCTCGGCGATCTGCCGGGCCATCCGGTCGTCCTCGACCACCAGGAAGTTGTCACCTGCGCCGGGAACCGACGTCAGGCCCAACACCTGGACGGGCATGGACGGCGGTGCCGAGTCGACGGTCTCGCCCTGGTCGTTGATCAGCGCCCGGACGCGGCCGTAGGCCGAGCCCGCCACGATCGAGTCGCCCGTGTGCAGCGTCCCACGGTGCACCAGAACGGTGGCCACCGGGCCACGGCCGCGGTCGAGGTGGGCCTCGATGGCCACACCCTGAGCGGGCATGTCGGGGTTGGCCCGCAGGTCGAGGGACGCGTCGGCGGTCAGGATGATCGCTTCCAGCAACTCGTCCAGGCCGGTCCGTGCGGTTGCCGAGACGTCGACGAACATGGTGTCGCCGCCGTACTCCTCGGGCACGAGGCCGTACTCGGTGAGCTGACCGCGCACCTTGACCGGGTCGGCGGTCTCCTTGTCGACCTTGTTCACCGCGACCACGATCGGCACATCGGCCGCCTTCGCGTGGTTGAGAGCCTCGATCGTCTGCGGCATCACACCGTCGTCGGCAGCCACCACCAGAACGGCGATGTCGGTCGACTTCGCACCACGGGCACGCATGGCGGTGAACGCCTCGTGACCCGGGGTGTCGATGAAGGTGATCTTGCGATCGATGTCGTCGACGCTCGTCGCCACCTGGTAGGCGCCGATGGCCTGGGTGATGCCGCCGGCCTCGCCGGCCACCACGTTGCTGTTGCGCAGCGCGTCCAGCAGCTTGGTCTTGCCGTGGTCGACGTGACCCATGACGGTGACTGCCGGCGGACGCGGCGCGAGGTCCTCCTCGCCGCCCTCGTTCTCGCCGAACTCGATGTCGAAGCTCTCCAACAACTCGCGGTCCTCGTCCTCGGGCGAGACGACCTCGATGTTGTAGTTGAGCTCGGCACCCAGCACCTGGAGAGTGTCGTCGGCCACCGACTGGGTGGCGTTCACCATCTCACCCAGGTGGAACAGCACCTGCACCAGGGACGCCGGCTCGACACCGATCTTCTCGGCGAGGTCGGTCAGCGATGCACCGCGGCGCAGCCGGACGGTCTGGCCGTCGCCCTGACGGACGCGCACGCCGCCAATCGACGGGGCCTCCATCTGGTCGAATTCCTGCCTGCGCTGCTTCTTCGACTTGCGTCCACGCCTCGCCGGAGCGCCTGCACGCCCGAAGGCGCCCTGGGTGCCCGAGCCGCCGCGACCGCCACGGCCACCGCGACCGCCACCGCCGGGGGGACCACCCGCACCTGGCGCACCGCCGACGCCACCCGGACGACCGGGTGCACCGCCGGGACGTCCACGGCCCGCGCCTGCGCCAGCGCCACCTGGGCGACCGGTGCCGGTACGGGTCGGACCGCCGAGGTTACCCGATGCGGTCTTGGGCATCATGGCCGGGTTCGGCCGGGGCATGCCGGCCACGCCGCCGCCGGGACGCGGGGCGCCAGCCGGACGAGGGCCGCCGGGACGATCACTGTAAGGACGCTCACCGGGCCGACCGGGGGCCGCACCTTCCGGACGCGGGCGCTGCACACCCATGCCCTGGCGGGAAGCGAACGGATTGTTGCCCGGACGCGGCGCGCCGGTCTTGCGCGGGCCTGCGGCTGCGCCGGGCAATCCTCCGGAAGCGCCCGGACGCGGAACTGGCCGCGGTGCTGCTGGACGCGGCGCGGGGACTGCTCCGGTCGGGCCCGCAGCGGCTGGCGCGGAAGGCGCCGGAGCAACGGGTGCCGCCGGTGCAGGCGTGGCGGGCGCGGCTGGGGTTGCCTGCGCCGCTGGGGCTGCCTGCGCAGTCTCGACCGGCGCGGACGCCGGCTCGGTGGCCGGCGCCGGCACTGGCCTGGCCGCGACCGGGCCCGGCGTTGGTGCTGCCGGACGCGCGGCGCCCGGCACGGCCGGACGTGCCGGAGCGGTCGGCGCGGCTGCCTGGGTCGGCGCCACGGTTGGCGTCGGCGAAGCTGCCTGGGTCGGTGCGGCCGGCGCCGGAGCAGCGGGGGCCGGGGTCGCTGCCGGTACTGCGGGGGTCGCTGGCGCTGCCGGCTGGGCAGCGGCGGCCTTCTCCTTCAGCCTCCGGACGACCGGGGCCTCAATCGTTGACGAGGCCGACCGGACGAATTCCCCCATGTTGTTGAGGGTCTGTAATAGTTCCTTGCTTTCGAGTCCGAGCTCCTTTGCGAGCTCGTAGACGCGGACCTTAGCCACTACTCTCCTTCAGGTCCACGCAGGCGCGTCGACCAGTTAGTTCTGTTCAGTGCTCATTTCGAGATCTTCATCGAGTGGTCATGAGCGTTAGCCCACTTTCTGGTTGAGTCAGCCACGAACTGGCGGACGCGCAGGCTCAAGCTTATCGCGACCCGCCCCGATTGGCTTAATCGGCTGTGGTCGCAAGAAGCTGCTCGACCTGGCCCGGTTCGACCGGCTGGCGCAACGCCCGGCCGAACGGTCGGCGCCGCAGCGCGGCCGGGCCGCAGCCCGGGTGGAGGTAGGCGCCCCGACCAGGGAGCACCTGATCCAGGTCGACAACCACGCGTCCCTGCGCCCAGGCCAGTCGCAGCAGGTCGGACTTGGCGGCACGCTGCCGGCAACCGAGGCAGGTGCGGACTGGCGGGGTCATGGCGATGAGTCTAGTGAGGGACGGATCGCCGCAGATCCACAGGAAACACCCAGGCTTGCCTGACGGTTGGCACAGCCCCGCCGACAACGGTCGATTCCAGACAAAACGGTCATTCCAGACAAACAGGAGAGCAATGAACAGCAAGGCCAAGATCGGTCTGGGAGTGGGCGCCTTCGTGATCGCCCTCGGTGCCGCGGTGGGCGTGGGTGCTCTGGCAGCGAATCTCGCCGGCGGGGACGAGACCGCAGCGGCCGCGTCCGGCGGTTCGACGCAGGCCGCGCAGGGCCGGCAGGTCGGGACCTCCGGCCGGGGTGGATTCGACACCTCGACCATCGCCGAGTCGCTGGCCACGAAGCTTGGCGTCGACCAGGCAAAGGTGGAGGCCGCCCTCAAGGAGGTCATGAGCGCCAGCCGACCCTCTGGAGCTGCCTCCGGTCGTCCGTCGGGAGCGCCCTCCGACGCTCCGTCCGGCGACCCAACGGCTCGCCCGTCCGGACAGCCGACCGATGCAGCCAAGGGCGGCTCGGGTGGCGGGAACACCCAGATGATCGCCAGCATGGCCAAGAGCCTCGCGGAGAAGCTCGACCTCGATGAGGCGAAGGTGCTCGCGGCCTTGCAGGAGGCGATGTCGGCCAGCCGACCCACCGATGCCGGCACCCAGCCGTCCGCCGAGCCGACGAAGTAGGCCGGCACCAGCCCTGGGAGCGGTCTCGACAGGCTCGACCAGCCGAGTCCGTCGGTTGCTCGATGAGCCAAACAGTTACTCGGCGGTGTCCGAGCGGATGTCGATGCGCCAGCCGGTGAGACGGGCGGCCAGGCGGGCGTTCTGGCCCTCGCGTCCGATCGCCAGCGAGAGCTGGTAGTCGGGCACGACCACGCGGGCGGCGCGGGCGGTCGCGTCCGTCACCGTGACGGACGTGACCTTCGACGGGCTCAGCGCCTGGGCCACGAAGTTCGCCGGGTCGTCGGAGTAGTCGATGATGTCGATCTTCTCCTCGTTCAGTTCGTGCATGATCGCGCGCACCCGCTGGCCCATCGGTCCGATGCAGGCACCCTTGGCGGACACGTCGGGGTTGTGGCTGATCACTGCGATCTTGGTTCGGTGGCCGGCCTCGCGGGCGATGGCTTTGATCTCCACCACACCGGACTCGATCTCCGGCACTTCGAGCTTGAACAACTTGGCCACGAGGTTCGGGTGGGTGCGGGACACGACGACCTGCGGTCCCCGCAATTCGCGACGCACACTGACCACATAGACGCGAAGCCGCAAGCCATGCGTGTACACCTCGCCGGGTGCCTGCTCGGCCAGAGGCATGATCGCCTCGATGCTGCCCAGGTCGACCCGGACGGTACGCGAGTCCCGATCCTGCTGCACGACGCCAAGGACGATGTCACCCTCGACGCCGGCGAAGTGGCCGTACTTCTGCTCGTCCTCGGCCTCGCGCAGACGCTGGAAGATCACCTGGCGGGCGGTGGCGGCGGCCACCCGGCCGAACCCGTCAGGAGTGTGTTCGTACTCTCCGATCCGGTTGCCCTCCTCGTCCAGCTCCGGGGCGAGCACTGCGACCTTCCCGCTCTTGCGGTCGATCTGCACCCGAGCGCCGTCCACGGCACCAGGGGTCTTGGCGTAGGCGTTCAGCAAGGCCTCGCTCAGGGCGTCCAGCAGCAGGTCCATGCTGATTTCCTTGTCGCGTTCCAGCGCCTTCAGTGCGCTCAGGTCGACATCCATTTCAGCTCTCCTCGTCCTCTGCAAAGTCATCTTGGTTTGGCCGGTTCAGCTCGATCTGAACCACTGCCCGGCGAATTTCCGCCAACGGCACGCTGCGCCGGTCGCCGTCCACGTCGATCTCGACCGCGGTCTCCTGCGCGGCGACGATCCGTCCGGTGAGCTCCTGGTCGGCCAGTGAGAACGCCACGAGCCGGCCGCGGTTACGGCGGAAGTGCTTGGCCTCGACCAGTGGACGGCTCACGCCGCGCGAGGAGACCTCGAGGGTGTAGGGACGACCCTTGGTCAGGTCCGCCTCGTCGAGTGCAGCGGAGATCGCCCTGGTCGCAGCGGCGATGTCGTCCAGGGAGGGGCCGCGGCCGTCCGCACCGTCACCATCGAGGAAGACCCGGACCACTGCCCGCTTGCCCGCGTTGAGCACCTCCAAGCGATCGACCTCAAGCGCATGCCCAGCGGCGACTGGAGTTACCAGCGCCTCAATGTCAGCGGTGTCCATTGCTCCTCGATCCGATTGTGTGATGCGGTTGTAGGTGGACGCGCTGAGCGCGTCCGAGCCATTCTAGGCGCCGCGGCGCCCGGGCCGAAGCCCCTCAGCTGTGCACCAGTGCCACCAGGTGCGCCAGCGCCTCGGCCACCGGCACCTCGGTGCGCTCGCCGGTGGCGCGATCGCGAACCTCGACCACCCCGTCGGCGAGGCCGCGGCCGACGACCACGGAGGTCGGCACGCCCATCACCTCGGCGTCGGTGAACTTCACGCCCGGAGAAGCCAAGCGGTCGTCCAGCAGTACGCGGATGCCGGCGGCGTCCAGGTCGGACGCCAACTGCTCGGCGGCCGCGGAGATGTCGTCGCCCTTGCCGGTGGCCAGCACCTGGACGTCGAAGGGGGCCAGCGCGCGCGGCCAGGCCAGGCCGCGCTCGTCGCAGGTGGCCTCGGCGACCGCGGCCACGGCCCGCGAGACGCCCACACCGTAGGAGCCCATCGTGACCGTGACCAGCTTGCCGTTGACGTCCAGCACCTTCAGCCCGAGGGCTTCGGCGTATTTGCGGCCGAGTTGGAAGATGTGACCCATTTCGATGCCCCGAGCCAGGCTGAGCGGGCCGGATCCGTCCGGGGAGGGATCACCGTCGCGCACCTCGGCGACGTCGAGGACACCGTCGGGGGTGAAGTCGCGGCCGGCCACGACATCGACCAGATGGGTGTCCACCAGGTTCGCGCCGGTGATCCAGGAGGTGCCGGTGACCACTCGGGGATCGACCAGGTAGCGCACCTTCGCGGCCGCTGCGGTGCCCAGATGCGCGACCGCAGTGCCGTCGACGACCGAGACCGGGCCGATGTAGCCCTTGACCAGGGCCGGATTGGCGGCGAACTCCTCATCGGTCAGCGCCGCCGCCTCGGCCGGCGCGATGGCGGCTTCGAGCCGCTTCACATCGATGTCGCGATCTCCGGGCACGCCGACGATCAACAGTTCGCTCAAGCCGCTCGGGGTGGTGAGCTTGAACACGACGTTCTTGAGCGTGTCGGCAGCCGTCCACTCGCGATCAGCCCTGGGGAACTTCTCGTTCGCGGCGACGACGAGTTCGTCGATGGTGCCGGTGCCCGGCGTGTCCACGGGACGTGCCGGGCCGACGCCCGAGTGGTCGAGCGCTGCGGGCGGGGCGATGCTGACCGCCTCGACGTTCGCTGCGTAGCCTCCCGGAGACCGGACGAAGGTGTCTTCGCCGGTGGCCGAGATCGCCAGGAACTCCTCCGAAGCCGAGCCGCCCATGGCGCCCGAGGTGGCCTTCACGATCACGTACTGGAGCCCGAGCCGGTCGAAGATCCGGATGTAGGCCTGGCGATGTGCTTCGTAGGACGCGTCCAGGCCCTCGTCGTCGATGTCGAAGGAGTAGGAGTCCTTCATCACGAACTCGCGACCGCGCAGCAGGCCGGCGCGCGGACGGGCCTCGTCGCGGTACTTGGTCTGGATCTGGTAGATCGACAGCGGCAGGTCCTTGTAGGAGGAGTACAGGTCCTTCACGAGCAGGGTGAACATCTCCTCATGGGTGGGGCCGAGCAGGTAGTCGCCGCCCTTACGGTCCTTGAGCCGGAACAGGTTGGGGCCGTACTCGGTCCAGCGGTTCGTCGCTTGGTAGGGCTCCCGGGGCAGCAGCGCAGGGAAGAGCACCTCCTGCGCGCCCATCGCGTCCATCTCTTCGCGGACGACGCGCTCCACCTGGTGCAGCACGCGCAGGCCGAGCGGCAGCCAGGTGTAGATGCCGGGCGCGGCGCGACGGATGTAGCCGGCGCGCACCAGCCAGCGGTGGCTCGGCACCTCGGCGTCGGCGGGGTCCTCGCGCAGCGTGCGGACGAAGAGTTGGGAAAGTCGGGTGATCACCCGGTGATCCTACCGATGTTCGATGGCTGCCTCGCCGCGCCAGTAGCCCTTGATGATGGTCGCCTCGGGTGCAAGGCCCCACCGGGTCAGCAGGAGGTCGCGCGCGACCGGCACCACGGCGGCCTCTGCGGCGACGAAACCCAGCACCGCACCATTGGGACGATCGGACTTCCCCAGCCGGGCCAGCGTGTCGCCGAGGCTGTCCACGCCGCGCACCAACACGGTGATGTGGGAGTGCGGATCACTCGGAATCGGCAACAGTTCGTTCTCGCCGGCCACCTCGACGATCACCCGGGCCGCCGTCGCCGGATCGCGCTCGCGGAGGAACCGGGTGATCGCCGGAACCGCGGTCTCGTCGCCGGCGAGGAACCACGCGTCCGGCTTGCCGACAACAGCGTTGCTCCGCCGCGGACCGCCGATGCCGACCAGTGAGCCCAGCGGTGCGGTCGCCGCCCAGGTGGAGCCGGGACCGTCCCCGTGGACGACGAAGTCGAACTCGACCCAGTCGTCGCCGACGTTGAGCGGGGTGTACTCCCGGCTGCCGAACTCACGCCAGCCGTCCGGGTCGGCCGGCGCGGGCGACCCGGGCGGGGCGAAGAAGAGTCGGACGTGATCGTCCGCGCCGGGCGAGGAGAACCCCGCCAACCCGGGTCCGGCCAGCCGCAGCCGCACGTAGCCGGCAGTGAGCCACTCCCGTCCGGCCAGGAACGCCGGTCGCAGTGCCGACTCAAGCGGAACCGTCTCAAACGCAGCGCTCGACATTCTTCTCCTCGGAGTTAGGCTGACCTAAGTACGGCTGAAGTCTGCCAACCGTCCGCAAACGATCGGAACCGAGCGTCCACGAACTGGCAGAATGCGGCGCGTGACGCAGACTCCTCTTCCGGACGGTGCCCAGCGCGTGGCCTCCAGACTCGCCGAACTCGGCCACCCCCATGACGTGGTCAGGCTTCCGGTGACCGGACGCACCGCAGCCGACGCGGCCTCCGCGTTGGGCGTCGAACTCGGCCAGATCGCCAAGAGCATCGTTTTTCGCCGGCTCGACGACGATGCTGCGGTGCTCGTGGTCACCTCCGGCGATCTGCGGGTGGATGAGCGGAAGGTGGCCGCACTGGTCGGCAGGATCGGACGGGCCGACGCGGACTTCGTGAAGACAGCCACCGGATTCTCCATCGGCGGGGTCTCCCCCGTTGCGCACACCCAGCCGCCGGTGATCCTGATCGACCGCGAACTCTTCCGGTTCGCCGAGATCTGGGCGGCGGCTGGGCATCCCTACGCTGTGTTTCCGTTGTCGCCGGCCGAGCTGGTCGAGCTCACCGGTGCGCCGGTGGAAACGGTGTGCTGAGCTCGGCTCTACGTTCGCAAGTGGTGCCGGGGTCTCGACAAGCTCGACCAGCCGAAACCTCGCTCGACCAGCCGAAACCTCGCTCGACCAGCGAAACCTCGAGCTGGCGAGCTCAGTGGCGGTCTCAGTACAGGACGGTGGCGAACTCGCCCACCTGCTCGAAACCGACCCGCTCGTAGCAGCGCACCGCGCGAACGTTGAAGTCGTTCACGTACAGGCAGGCGATCGGGAAGTCGGCAAGCACGTACTCGGTGACCGCGGCCATCGCCGGTTCCGAGAGGCCCCGTCCGCGAAGGGACGGGTCGAGCCAGACGCCTTGGATCTGCGCTGCGTTGCCGCAGGCCGCCCCGATGTCGCTCTTGAACACCACCCTTCCGTTCTCGACGATCCCGAAGGCGCGCCGCTGGTCGACCAGCCAGCGACAGTAGCTGCGGTAGCTGGTATCTCCACCGACGAGCGGATCGGCACCGACCTCCTCGGTGTACATCGCGACCGCCGCAGCGAAGTAGGACTCGAAGTCGGCGTGGGTGATCGGACGCACACGCGGGTCGGGCGCCACCAACGGGGGGCCCGCGGTGGCCATCACCGGCTGGCTCCGGCGCACTTCGCGGACCGCGTTGTAACCCCGTCCCCAGCGGTCGACCAGTGCCCGCCACAACGGCAGCGCGAGCCACGACGGACCGACGATCGACTGGCAGGTGCGACGGCGTCCGGCGGCCTCGACGAAGGCCGGGATGGCTTCGAGGTCGGGAGCCAAGGGCACGAGGTTCGCCCCGATGTGCAGCAGCGCGCGGGGCGCGCTCGCGGGCCAGCCCCAGATGACCCCCGGCATGCCCGGGTTGAGCACACCGGACGCCAAGCGGGAGCCGATGAAGACGTTCGTCACCGGGTCCTCGGCCACCAGACGCCGCGCCAGCTCAGCGTCCGCGGTGGTGAGGATCCGGGCGTGTTCCACGGCCTATCCGACCGAAACCTGGACGGGTCCGGACTCGCTGCCGACCATCTCGGCCGCGAGGCGGTTCGCCTCCTCGATCAGGGTGGCGACGATCTCGGCTTCGGGCACGGTCTTGATCACTTCACCGCGGACGAAGATCTGGCCCTTGCCGTTGCCTGAGGCCACGCCGAGATCGGCCTCCCGAGCCTCGCCGGGACCGTTCACCACGCAGCCCATCACGGCCACGCGCAACGGCACCTCCATGCCGGCGAGGCCTTCGGTGACCTCCTCGGCGAGCGTGTACACATCGACCTGGGCGCGTCCGCACGACGGGCAGGACACGATCTCCAGATGCCGCGGACGCAGGTTCAGCGACTCCAGGATCTTGATACCGACCTTCACCTCTTCTGCGGGAGGCGCGGACAACGACACCCGAATCGTGTCGCCGATGCCCTTGGCCAACAGCGCACCGAACGCCACCGACGACTTGATGGTGCCCTGGAAGGCCGGTCCGGCCTCCGTGACGCCGAGGTGCAGGGGGTAGTCGCAGGCTGCGGACAGCTGTTCGTAGGCGCGCACCATCACGACCGGGTCGTGGTGCTTCACCGAGATCTTGAAGTCGCGGAAGCCGTGCTCCTCGAAGAGGCTGGCCTCCCACAGCGCCGACTCGACCAGTGCCTCCGGAGTCGGGGCCCCGTACTTGGCCAGCAGCCGCTTGTCGAGCGAGCCTGCGTTCACACCGATGCGGATCGAGACCCCGGCGTCCGTGGCCGCGCGGGAGATCTCCCTGATCTGGTCGTCGAAGGCGCGAATGTTGCCCGGGTTCACGCGGACGGCAGCGCAGCCGGCGTCGATCGCGGCGAACACGTACTTCGGCTGGAAGTGGATGTCGGCGATGACCGGGATCTGGCTCTTCTTGGCGATGATGTGCAGCACGTCGGCGTCGTCCTGGCTGGGTACTGCCACCCGGACGATGTCACAGCCGGTGGCGGTCAGTTCGGCGATCTGCTGCAGGGTGCCGTTGATGTCGGTGGTCTTGGTGGTGGTCATCGATTGCACCGAGACCGGAGCGCCCCCACCGACCAGGACCTTGCCCACCTTGATCTGCCGGGTGGGCCGCCGCGGGGCGAGCACTGGCGGCGGGGTGGCTGGCATACCCAGGTTGATAGTCATGAACTCCTCGATCGGGCGGACCTGGCGGACGGGAATGCCGACCGCAGCGCTGACAGCCTACCCATCAGTCCGGGCGCGCACCCCATGCTCGCGTGGGAGGTTGCCGCAGCGAACGGATCAGAACAGTTGGATCGGGCTGACGATGTCGGCGAGGATCAGGGCCACGCCGGAGAGCAGCAGCAACCCGCCCACCGCGTAGGCGATCGGCAGCAGCTTGGCCGTGTCGAAGAAGCCCGGATCGGGGCGCTTCGCAACCTTGGCCACCTTGCGCCGCACCCATTCCCACAACGCACCGGCGATGTGGCCACCGTCCAAGGGTGGCAACGGCACGAAGTTGAACAGCGCAAGGAACAGGTTCACCGAAGCCAGCAGTGAGATGAAAGTCGCGACCTTGGCGCCCGGGGTCACGTCCTCGGCGGCGATCACCTGACCGGCCACCGTGCTCGCCCCGAGAATGCTGATCGGGTCGTAGAGGTCGCGCGGCTGGCCGGTCACCATGCCGACGACCACGTGCCAGACCTTCACCGGGAACTGCACCAACGCCACCACGCTCTGCTGGGTCATCGTCCACATGTCGCCCAGCACTTCCACCGGCCCGCCCCGGACCAGCTCCTGCTGCGGCGAGACGCCGAGCCAGCCCGCGCTGATGTGACGGCTCGGATCGAGGTTGTCCGCAACCTCGTTGATCATGGTGTTCACCGGGGTGAGCGCGACCTCGGCGCCCTCCCGCTCGACCACCAATCGGGCCTCACCGTCGAGGTTGGCGCGGATCAGCCCGCTCAACTGCGCGTAGGACGTGATCGGCGTCCCGTTGAAGCTGACCACCCGGTCGCCGGCCAGCAGCCCAGCGATCGCGGCCGGCGACTTGGGGTCGCTGTCGATGCACTCGGTGCGGGTGGCGTCGGCGATCACGCACGGCTGCACATAGCTGACCGTGGTCTGGGCGCGGTAGACGCCGTAAAGGCCGGTGACCCCGAGCAACAAGACAAAGGCGATGAGGAGGTTCATCACCGGCCCGCCGGCCATCACCACCAGCTTCTGCCAGGTCTTCTTCTGGTAGAAGAGGCGCTCGTCGGCGACGTCGGTGGGAGTGATCTCCTCCCACTCCTGATCGCGGGCGGCATCAGCAAGGCGGGTCAGTCGCGTGGTCGGGTTCGGACGGCCATCCGGACGCGGCGGGTACATGCCCAGCAGGCGGACGAAGCCGCCCAGCGGGAACCACTTGACCCCGTACTCGGTCTCCCCTCGTTTGGTCGACCAGATGGTGGGACCGAAGCCGACGAAGTACTTGGGCACCCGCACGCCGAAGCGCTTGGCGGGAATCATGTGCCCGAGTTCGTGCAGCGCAACCGACGCCATGATCAGCGCGAAGAACGCGATCGCGAAGCCGATGACGGTCAGGGTCTCCATGCAACTACTCCTCGTTGATCCGGTCGGTCGCCTCCGCACGCGCCCAAGCGTCGGCCGCCAGCACACCGGCCAGGCTCAATGGTTCGTCGATGGCCCGGGCCAGGTGGGCGGCCACCACGTCGGCGACCACCTCCACGATGCCAGGGAACTCCAACAATCCGGCGCAGAACGCGTCCACGCACACCTCGTTGGCCGCGTTGTAGACCGCCGGAGCAAGCCCACCGGGCGCCTTGCCCGCCTGCCGGGCGAGTTCGACGGCCGGGAATGCCGCATCGTCGAGCGGTTCGAAGGTCCAGGTTGCAGCCTTGGTCCAGTCGCAGGCCGCGGCCGCGTCCGGCAGCCGCTCAGGCCAGGTCAGGCCCAGGGCGATGGGCAATCGCATGTCCGGCGGTGAGCATTGGGCGATCGTTGAACCGTCGACGAACTCGACCATCGAGTGCACGATCGACTGCGGGTGGACGACCACCTGGATGGCGTCCAGGTCGACCCCGTAGAGCAGACCGGCTTCGAGCAGTTCGAGACCCTTGTTGATCAGCGTCGCGGAGTTGATGGTGATCACCCGGCCCATGTCCCAGGTGGGGTGCGCCATCGCCTGGGCAGGCGTCACCCGGCGCAGCTCGGCACGCGTCCGGCCTCGGAAGGGACCCCCGGACGCGGTGAGGATCAGCTTGCGCACCTCTTCGGCGCGCCCCGAACGAAGAGCCTGGGCGAACGCCGAATGCTCGGAGTCGACCGCGACGATCTGGCCGGGAGCGGCCGAGTCTGTGACCAGGCGTCCGCCGATGACCAGCGACTCCTTGTTAGCCAGTGCCAGCGTCGTGCCTGCGCCCAGGGTGGCGAGGGTGGGTTCCAGCCCGGCGGCCCCGGTGATGGCGTTGAGGACGACGTCGGCAGGCATGGCCGCGAGCCGGGTCGCGGCGTCCGGGCCGGCCCAGACCTCGACCTCGGGAAGGCGCGATGCGACCGCGTCCGCCGCATTGGCGTCGCTCACCGCGACCACCCGCGGACGAAGGGCGCGCGCCTGCTCGACCAGCAGGTCCACGGACGTCCCGCCGGCGGCAAGGCCGACCACCTCGAACAGCTCCGGACGCGCGGCGATCACGTCGATCGCCTGGGTGCCGATCGAACCCGTACTGCCCAGAATCGCCACGCGGCGCATGCCGTCCTCCTCGCCGTCGAACCCAGTGCAGCCTACCGGCACCCACCCCCACGAGGTCCGGATAGGGTGCCTTGCATGGCCAGCCCGATCGTTCCCGGCAGCGGGGTCGAACTCGAGAGTCTGCCCGCCTTCGACGCGCATCTCGCGGCGACGGGTCGACTCGCCGACTGCTACGTGCAGTCCCTCGATCTCACCGAACGCTCGGCCGCGCTGGCGGACGCGGACGTGACCGGAGCGGTCTTCCTCGGCTGCCGGCTGCAGCCCGGCGCCGAAGCCGACCTGGAGCTGCGTGGCGCCCTCGTCTTCCCGACGCTGCCCGATCTGCCGTTCAACCCCTACCGCTCCGGCCTGTACAGCGCGATCGAGCTGTACGCGGGGCTGGAGCGCGGCTACCGCTACACCTTGGACGCACGGGTCTTCCGCTGGTGGCGCTACGTCGGCCAGCACCGCAGCCTGACCAGCGAACTGGCGATGACGCTGCACGACCATGCGATCACCGAGGCGCTGGAGGACCTGCGCCTCGAAGGCGCGGTCGGGGTGATGGGCGGACACCAGTTGGTCCGCGGGTCGGCGGAGTACGCCGAGGCCGTCCACCTCGGACGCTCGCTGGCCGCCACGGGACGCACCGTGATCACCGGCGGCGGACCGGGGGCGATGGAGGCGGTCAACCTCGGTGCGGCTCTGATGGGTTCGGCCGGCGATCTCGAGTCGGCCATCGGGCTGCTGGCCGAACGTCCCCGCTTCGCCGAGGATGTCGCGTCCTGGGTGGCCGCGGGACTTGCCGTGCGCGAACGCTGGGAACTGAGCGGCCAGAGCTACGGCGTGCCCACCTGGCTGTACGGCCATGAGCCGCCGAACGTGTTCAGCGCGGGCGTCGCGAAGCTGTTCTCGAACGCGATCCGCGAGGACATGCTGCTGCGGCAGGCCACCGGTGGCCTGATCTGCCTGCCCGGCGCCGCCGGGACGATCCAGGAGATCTTCCAGGCGGTCACCCCGCGCTACTACGCAGCGGCCGGTGAGCCGATCCCCCCGCTGGTGCTGGTGGGGGTCGACTACTGGACGCGGGTCCGCCCGGCTTGGCCCTTGCTCGCCAACCTCGCCGAAGGCCGCCCGATGGCTGCCGCCGTCCATCTGGTCGACGACATCACCGAGGTACCCGACCTGCTCGGCTGATGATCCCGAGATTCTCGCGAGCTGACCGCGGGTCTCGACAAGCTCGACCCGCGAACGCCTGCGGAAGGCGGCGGAAGCCAGCGGAAGCGTGCTAGGGCGGACGGTACGACGGATCAGGCGCCACCCAGCGACACCGGGTGCAACTCCAGCCCATCGATGCCGGCGAAGTCGCCGGGGTTACAGGTGAACAGGGGCAATCCGGCCGCGATCGCCACCGAGGCGATCAGCGCATCGTAGGCGCGCGCGGCCGGCTTTCGTCCGGCCTTGCGCAACGATGCGGAGACCGCGCCGAACGCCCGGGCCGCAGCGGCATCGAACGGTACGACCTCGAAGTCTGCCTCTGCCAGCTGCAGGTGCAGCTGCCGGGCCACTCGCTCCGCTTCGGTGCGCGCCACGTGTGGACCGGCCGACAGCTCGGCCAAGGTGATCGCGCTGACCACACAATCGTCCGGCAGCTCGGCGGGGTCGGCTACTCGACCCAGCAGGATGACCGTGGACGTGTCGAGCAGCCCGCGCGCGATAGTCACAGGCTCGCGTCCAACAGATCATCCAGCTCGCGACGCAATGCCAGCGGATCGACTTCAGCCAGGTGTCGACGCCTGAAGATCAGGTCCGCCGGAGCCGCGCTGCGCCGGCGCAATGGCGAGAGTTCGGCTACCGCGCTGCCATCCCGGGTAACCACCAGCGACTCTCCCCTACTGACCCGGTCGAGCACATCGCCTCCGTTATTGCGCAGCTCACGCACGGTGACTGTCTTCATGAACCCAGCGTATCACCGGTGATACATCTCTCGTCAGGCTCAGGTCGTCGACCCTTCGTCAGGCTCAGGGATCGTCAGGCTCAGGGATCGTCAGGCTTAGACGATCGTGAGGCTCAAGGCGTGTCCGGGACGCTCTGAGCGGCCAGCTGGCCGCAGGCGCCGTCGATCTCGCGTCCCCGGGTATCGCGGACGGTGACCGGCACTCCCCTGGCTTCCAGGCGGCGGACGAACTCGGCCTCATCCTCGCTGCGGGAGGCCGTCCACTTCGACCCGGGGGTCGGGTTCAGTGGGATCAGGTTCACGTGCACCCAGCCGTAGTCGCCGTTGCGCCCCTCCGCGGACGCGCCGCGCAACACATCGGCGAGGGCTTCGGCCCGCCATGATTGATCGTTGATGTCGCGAATCAGGGCGTACTCGATCGAGACCCGGCGTCCGGTGGCCTCGAAGTAGTTCCGGGCAGCGGCCAGCACCTCGGCCACCTTCCAGCGGGTGTTGATCGGGCACAGTTCGTCGCGCAGCCGGTCGTCGGGTGCGTGCAGACTCACCGCGAGCGTCACCGGCAGCCCGACAGCGGCCAGGCGCTCGATCTGCGGCACCAACCCGACCGTCGACACCGTCACGCCGCGCGCTGAGATGCCCAGCCCGTCCGGGGCCGGGGCGGTGATCGCGCGCACCGCACGCAGAACCGCGTTGAAGTTGGCCATCGGCTCGCCCATGCCCATGAAGACGACGTTGTTCACCCGTCCCGGGCCTCCGGGAATCTCGCCGTCACGCAGCCGGCGGGCCGCGTCCATCACCTGGCTGAGGATCTCGGCCGTGCTGAGATTCCGCTGCAGCCCGCCTTGTCCGGTCGCGCAGAAGGGGCAAGCCATTCCGCAGCCGGCCTGCGACGAGATGCAGACCGTGGCACGCTCGCGCCCGCGTCCGCTGGACCGGATGCCACGTACGCCGTAGCGCATCAGCACGCTCTCCACGAGCGAGCCGTCGTGCAGTCGCCACAGCGTCTTCACCGTGGTGCCGCCGTCGGCCTTCTGGTCGCGGACGGGTTCGAGCAACCTGGGCACGAACCGTTCGGCCAATTCGGCGCGCACTGCTTTGGGGATGTCGGTCCAGTCATCGGGTGAGGTGGCCAGCCGCTCGAACAGGTGCTTGTTGAGTTGCGCCGCGCGGAACTTGGGCAGGCCGAGTTCGGTGATCGCGTCCAGCCGCTGGGTCGCGTCCAGGTCGGCCCAGTGGATTGGCGGCTTGCCGCGCTTCGGGGTACCGAGCAGCAGCGGGACCGTCCGTCCCGACTCTGCGGCGGCGACCAGGCGGTCGTAGTCGGCGATCTCCTCCGGGGTCAGCCCGGTCATCCGACCAGCCCCACGATCGTGAACAGCAGCCACGCCGCAGGGACGGCGACCAGCGTCGAATCGAGCCGGTCCATCACCCCGCCGTGCCCCGGCAGGAACGAACTCATGTCCTTGATGCCGATGTCGCGCTTGATCAGCGATTCGATCAGGTCACCCGCCGTACCGAAGATCACCACGATCACCGCCAGTGCCACCCCCAGCCACCAGGGCCCATCCATGACCAGAGTCACCATCAGGGTGCCCAGCACTCCGGCAAGGACGAACGACCCGGCCAGGCCCTCCCAGGTCTTCTTGGGACTGATGGTCGGCGCCATCGCGTGCTTGCCCATGGAAGCACCGGCAGCGTAACCGCCGGTGTCGCTGCCGACGATGCACAGGAACGCGGCCACCACCTTCGCCACGCCGTGCTCCTGCGCCAGCAGAAGGCCGACGAACGAGGCGAGCACCGGCACGTAGCCGATGATGAAGAGGCTGGCGGCGCTGTCGCGCGCGTACCCGTCCGCGCCGCCGAACATGCGCCAGATCAGCGCCAACAGGATCGTGCCGCCGATCGTCCCGAGCAGCACCACGTGCCAGGGCACGTTCGTGACGTTCTGCAGGGTCGCCGCGGCGTACGAGCCGCCGATGATGAAGACGTTCCCGATCACGACCGGCGTGATCGCCGAGCGCATGCCCACCTTGATCAGTGCCTGGTGCAGTTCGACCGCGCACAGGCTGGTCAGCACCACCAACAGGATGATGAAGCCCGGATGCCACCACATGAGGGTGACCACGACGATGCCGAACAGGAGCAGTCCGACCGCGATCGCCGCCGGCAGATCGCGTCCGGCACGCGACTTCTTCTGTGGGCCCGCCTCGGTGGAGGTCACTCAGACCTCCAGCAGTTCGGCTTCCTTGGCCTTAAGCAGCTCGTCGACCGAGTCGACGTGCTTCTTGGTGGCCGCGTCCAGCTGCTTGTCCGCGCCGCGGGCGTCGTCCTCGCTGACCTCCTTGTCCTTGGCCAGCTTGCTCACCTGCTCGATCGAGTGCCGACGAATGTTGCGCACCGCAACCCGGGCCTCCTCGGCCTTGTGTCGCGCCAGCTTGATGTACTCGCGGCGACGCTCCTCGGTGAGCTGCGGCATCACCAGCCTGATCACGTTGCCGTCGTTGGCCGGGTTCACGCCCAGGTCGGAGTCGCGGATGGCCTTCTCGATGCCGGCCATCGCGCCCCGGTCGAAGGGGCTGATCAGCACCGTGCGCGCTTCCGGCACCTGGAACGTGGCCAATTGCTGGAGCGGCGTGGGCGCACCGTAGTAGTCCACCGTCAGTTTGTTGAACATGGCGGGGTGGGCGCGTCCGGTGCGAATGGCCGCGAACTCCTCGCGCGCATGATCGACCGCGCCGTTCATCTTGTGTTCGGCGTCCTTGAGGATCTCGGGGATCACGAGGTCTTTCCCTTCTGCTTCGCCTGCACGTCACGCGTGCAGGGTGGTTCCGATCTTCTCACCTGCGACCACCTTGGCGATGTTCCCCTCGGCACCGAGGTCGAAGAAGATCATCGGCAACTGGTGCTCGCGGGCCAGGCTGACCGCGGTCGCGTCCGCCACTTTGAGGTCGCGGGCGAGGAAGTCGTCATAGGTGAGCTCGTCGAACCTGTTGGCGTCCGGGTTCGTGCGAGGGTCTGCGTCGTAGACGCCGTCGGTGCCCTGCTTGGCCATCAGCAGCACCTCGGCGCCGATCTCAAGGGCACGCTGGGCCGCCACCGTGTCGGTCGAGAAGTACGGCATGCCCGACCCTGCGCCGAAGATGACCACGCGGCCCTTCTCCAGGTGCCGGATCGCGCGCCGCGGAATGTAGGGCTCGGCAACCTGGCCCATGGCGATCGCGGTCTGCACGCGGGTGGGGACGCCGGTCTGCTCCAGGAAGTCCTGCAGTGCCAGGCAGTTCATCACCGTGCCGAGCATGCCCATATAGTCGGCGCGTGAACGGTCCATCCCTCGGGTCTGCAGCTCTGCGCCGCGGAAGAAATTGCCGCCGCCGGTGACTATCGCGACCTGCACGCCGGACGCGACCACGGCCGCGATCTGGTTGGCGATGCTCGAGATGATGTCGGGGTCGACGCCGAGCTTGCCGCCGCCGAAAGCCTCACCCGAAAGCTTGAGCAGGACGCGACGGTAAGGGCTGGTCATAGTTCTCCTCGTTCGGGCGGTCACAGCGGCCCCCACCCTACCGAAGTCGGCCGCTGGCTGGCGCGCTCGACCAACGCCGGTGTGATCGCAGAGTGCTGCGCTGTGCACCGTCCGTGGTGCGCGATTCAGCAGTCGGGCCCACTCGCGCGGTAGACGCGGCGAGCGGCCGCCCAGCAGGTGCTGGACGGCCGCTCGGCGGGTGATGCGATCAGGCGCCGGCAGCGAAGCGGACGAACCGCTTGACCTCGACGCCGTTCTTCTTGAGCAGCTGGCCCACGGTCAGCTTGTCGTCGGACACGCTGGCCTGCTCGACCAGGCAGACCTCCTTGTAGAAGCCGCCCAGGCGACCTTCGACGATACGCGGGATGATCTGCTCGGGCTTGCCCTCCTCCTTGGCGGTGAGCTCGGCGATCTTGCGCTCGTTGTCGAGCACCGCGGTCGGCACCTCGTCGCGGGTGACATAGGCCGGGGACATCGCCGCGATCTGCATCGCGATGCCGCGGACGAACGTCTCGTCGCCACCGTCGTACTCGACCATGACACCGACCTGCGGCGGCAGGTCCTGCGACCGCTTGTGCAGGTAGATGCTGACCGGGCCGGCGTAGGTCGCGGCAGCGGCCAGTTCGAGCTTCTCGCCGATCTTGGCGCTCAGCCCGGCCACGGCGTCGGCCACAGTCTGACCGGACGGGAGCGCGACCGCGCCGGCGGCCTCGACACCGTGAGCGCCCGCGGCGTCCACGGCAGCGGCGATCTCGTCAGCGAGCGCCATGAACTCGGCGTTCTTGGCGACGAAGTCGGTCTCGGCACCCAGCTGGATGACGGTCTTGCCCGCGGCGGCGACCAGACCATTGCTGGCCTCGCGGTCGGACCGCTTGGCCATCTTCGCCTGACCGGTCACCCGGAGGATCTCCACGGCACCGTCGAAGTCGCCGTCAGCCTCGGTGAGGGCCTTCTTGGCGTCCATCATTCCGGCGCCGGTGGCGTCGCGGAGCTTCTTGACCTCTGCGGCAGTGATCGTTGCCATCTGTGCTCTTCCTTACTTCTTCTCGTCAGACTCGGCGGGGGCCTCGACAGCCTCGGCGGCCTCCTCGGCAACCGGCTCGACGGCTTCCTCGGCAACCGGCTCAGCTTCGACGACCGGCTCGGCCTCGACAACCGGCTCGGCCTCGACAACCGGCTCAGCCTCGACAACCGGCTCAGCCTCAACAACCGGCTCAGCCACAGGTTCGGCCTCGGCCGGGGCGGCCTCGGCGGGTGCACCGCCCAGAAGGTCACGCTCCCAGTCGGGCATGGGCTCGACCTCTTCGCCAGTGGCCGCGGCCGAGGAGCGCGACAGCAGGCCCTCAGCAACCGCGTCCGCGAGCACGCGGGTGAGCAGGGCCACCGAGCGGATGGCGTCGTCGTTGCCCGGGATCGGGAAATCGACATGGTCGGGATCGCAGTTGGTGTCGAGGATGCCCACGATCGGGATCTTCAGCTTGCGGGCCTCGTCGATCGCGAGGTGTTCCTTGTTGGTGTCGACCACCCAGACGGCCTGGGGCAGCTTGTGCATGTCGCGGATGCCGCCAAGGGTCTTGGCCAGCTTCTCCATCTTGCGCTTGCGCTGCAGCAGTTCCTTCTTGGTGAGACCCGAGGACGCGACGTCGTCGAAGTTCAGCCCCTCAAGCTCCTTCATCTTCGCGATGCGCTTGGAGATGGTGCCGAAGTTGGTGAGCATGCCGCCCAGCCAACGCTGGTTCACGTAGGGCATACCGACCCGGGTGGCCTGCTCGGCGATCGCTTCCTGAGCCTGCTTCTTCGTACCGATGAACAGGATCTGGCCGCCCCTGGCCACCGTCTCCTTGACGAAGCCGTAAGCGGTGTCGATGTAGCCCAGCGACTGCTGCAGGTCGATGATGTAGATGCCATTGCGCTCGGTGAAGATGAACTTCTTCATCTTGGGGTTCCAACGACGGGTCTGGTGCCCGAAGTGAACGCCGCTGTCGAGCAGCTGGCGCGTGGTGACCACGGCCATAGCCGTTCCTCTCTGCGCGGGCCGGCAACGCCGAACCCGCTTGGGTTGCTCGGACCGAGCTCTTCGGTCCGCCTGACGCAGCCGCCGGATCTCCCACCCGCCCAGCTGGACTGGTTCGGGACCACGGGCACCGGCCCGCCCTACGGCGGTGAGGTTGCGTGCGAAGTCGATCCGGATCGGCCGGATCGCTGCCCTGAGTCTACGCCGCGCCGCGGGGTGCTCGCCAATCAGGTGGGCCGAACCGATTTGCACCGTGGAGGCCAGAAATTGGG
>Ga0209477_1000009_pt1 | contig 95607 bp, 91 predicted proteins | sample KloWWTupernatant_FD_187180 | JGI IMG/M metagenome (GOLD analysis project Ga0209477, IMG submission 187180) | Active sludge microbial communities from Klosterneuburg, Austria, studying microevolution and ecology of nitrifiers - Klosterneuburg... | ecosystem: Engineered > WWTP > Aerobic digester >...
TCAGGCCGGGATGCTATCGGTCCGGGGCCCGCTCCGGGCCGATCCATGGCTGCAGCCGGGAGAGCAGTTCAGCCGGCGGCAAGGCCACCACCAGCAGCTTCGACCGCGACGCGTGCCCGCTGCCGAGCTGCACGTCGCGGTTGCGCAGCCCGAGCGCCGCCGCCAGCACCTTGACGATCTCCTCGTTGGCCCGGCCGTCGACCGGAGGGCTGCACACGCGGATGCGTAGCTCATCGCCGTGGAGGCCGACCACCTTCGCTGCACTCGCACCTGGAACGGCGCGCACCGCGAGGATCGCGCCGTTCGGATGCGGGCGCACCAGTTCGGTCAACCGGCCACCGTGTCGGTCTCGGGAGTGCTGGCGACCACGGCGATGTGGATCGGCTCTCCGTCGAGGTCGGCGTTGGGTTCCCCGGCGACCCACGCCAAGGAGGTCGCCAGCGTCGCGTCGGTGAGGAGGTGCTGGTACGCCACCACCTGGCGGCGCACGCTCTCGGGCACTCCCAGCGAGAGTGCGATGCGGTCGCTCACCTGCAGGCCCGCCTCGCGTCGTGCCTGTTGCACCAGCCGCACCAGGTCGCGCGTGACGCCTTCGGCCTCCAGTTCCGGGGTCAGTGCCGTGTCGAGGACGACGACGCCGGCGCCGTTGGAGAGCGGCGTGCTGGCGCCGCCGCCCTGCACCACCATCTTCAGCGCGTACTCCCCATCCAGGAGCGGCACACCACCGGCGACCACGCCATCGTCCGTGCGCTGCCAGTCACCCGTCTTCACCGCTTTGATCACCTGCTGCACCTGGCCGCCCAGGCGCGGGCCCAACGCCGCCGGCACCACCTGCAGGTCGTAGCTGGCAACGGAGGCGACGTCGTCGGTGAGCTGCACCGACTTCACGTTCACCTCATCGGCGATCAGTTCGGCGAAGGCTTCCAGGCGGCCGGCGCCCGCCACCGCCACCTGCAGCGACGACAGCGGCTGACGCACACGACGTTGGTGCGCCTTGCGCAGACGCAACGTGCTGCTGCACACATCGCGAGCGAGATCCATCGACACCACCAGCTCTGCGTCGGATGGCACCGCCGCGGCATCCGGCCAATCGGTGAGGTGCACGCTGCGTTCGCCGGTGAGCGCGCGGTAGACGGCCTCCGTGGTGAGCGGCAGCAAGGGTGCGAGCGCCCGACAGAGCAGCGCGAGCACCGTGTGCAGCGTGTCGATGGCGTCCTGCTCACCGGCCCAGAAGCGGTCGCGACTACGCCTGACGTACCAGTTGGTGAGCGCGTCGAGGAAGCTGCGCACCGCGCCGCAGGCAGCGAACAGGTCGTACTCGTCGAGCGTGGTGGTGAGCGTGGCCAGCAGATCGTGCGTCTTGGCCAGGATGTACCGATCGAGCACATCGGTGCTGTCGGTGCGGAACGTGCCCTGCCGGCCGGCGGCGTTCGCGTACAGGGACAGGAAGTACCAGCTGTTCCAGATGGGCAGGATCACCTGCCGCACCGTGTCGCGGATGCCCTCCTCGGTGACCATCAGGTCGGTGCCGCGCAGGATCGGCGAGCTGAGCAGGTACCAGCGCATCGCGTCGCTGCCGTAGTTGTCGAACACCATCATCGGGTCGGGGTAGTTGTTGAGGCTCTTCGACATCTTCTGGCCGTCGTCGCCCAGCACGATGCCGTGGCTCACACAGGTGTTGAAGCTGGGCCGGTCGAACAAGGCGGTGGCCAACACGTGCAGCGTGTAGAACCAACCTCGGGTCTGGCCGATGTACTCGACGATGAAGTCGCCCGGGTAGTGGCTCTCGAACCACTCCGCGTTCTCGAACGGGTAGTGCACCTGCGCGAACGGCATGCTGCCGCTCTCGAACCAGCAGTCGAGCACCTCCGGCACGCGCCGCATCGACGACAGACCGGTGGGGTCGTCGGGGTTGGGGCGCACCAGGTCGTCGACGTAGGGCCGGTGAAGGTCGGTGACCTCGACGCCGAAGTCACGTTGCAGGTCGGCGATGCTGCCGTACACGTCGATGCGCGGGTACTCGGGGTTGTCGCTGCGCCACACCGGGATCGGTGAACCCCAGAACCGGTTGCGGCTGATGCTCCAGTCGCGAGCGTTGGCCAGCCACTTGCCGAAGCTGCCTTCCTTGATGTGCTCGGGCACCCAGCGAATCTGCTGATTGAGCTCGACCATGCGGTCGCGGAAGGCGGTGACCTGCACGAACCACGAGCTGATGGCGCGGTACACCAGCGGCTCCGCGCAACGCCAGCAGTGCGGGTAGCTGTGGTCGTAGCTGTCATGGCGCACCACCACTCCCCTCGCTTTGAGCTCCTTGACGATCAGCGGGTTGGCGTCGAAGACGTGCACGCCGGCCCATGTGCTGACCTCGCTGGTGTAACGGCCGTGCTCGTCCATCGGGCAGATCGTGGGGATGCCGACGGCGTTGCAGACGTTCTGGTCCTCCTCACCGAACCCGGGAGCGAGGTGCACCACGCCGGTGCCGTCCTCGGTGCTGACGAAGTCGGCGGCCAGCACGTGGAACGCGGTGGGCGTGTCGGCGAAGTACGGGAACAGCGGCGTGTAGTGGCGGCCGACCAGGTCGGCGCCTTTCAGCACGCCGACCTGGGTCGCGCCGGCGAACTCCTTCTCGTACGCACCCAGGCGCGCTTCCGCGAGGATGTAGCGCTGGGTTGCGCCGTCGGCGTCGGTCTCCTGCATCACCGCATAGTCGATGTCGGCACCGACGGCGAGTGCGAGGTTGCTGGGAAGGGTCCAGGGGGTGGTGGTCCAGGCGAGGATCTTCTCGCCACTGTCCAGCTGGAACTGCACCGTCAGCGCAGGGTCCTGGCGGTCGCGATACACGTCGTCCATGCGCGTCTCGGTGTTGCTGAGCGGCGTCTCACAGCGCCAGCAGTACGCCAGCACGCGGAAGCCCTCGTAGATCAGACCTTTGTCCCACAGGGTCTTGAACGCCCACATGACGCTCTCCATGTACGACGTGTCGAGCGTCTTGTAGTCGTTCTCGAAGTCGACCCAGCGCGCCTGGCGGGTGACGTAACGGTGCCAGTCGTCGGTGAAACGAAGCACGCTGGTGCGGCAGGCGTCGTTGAACTTGTCGATGCCGAACTTGGTGATGGCCGGATGACCGCTGACACCCAGCTCCTTCTCGGCCACCACCTCGGCGGGCAGCCCGTGGCAGTCCCAGCCGAATCGGCGGTGCACCTGCTGCCCGCGCATGGTGCGGTAGCGGGGCACCGCGTCCTTCACGAAGCCGGTGAGCAGGTGCCCGTAGTGCGGCAGGCCGTTGGCGAAGGGTGGGCCGTCGTAGAAGACGTACTCGTCGGCATCGCGACGCGCCTCGACCGACGCTTCGAAGGTGCGATCGCCGTCCCAGAACGCGAGCACCTCGCGCTCGACGGCGGGGAACGACGGTTGCGGTTGAACAGTGGGGTAGGTCACGACGGCTCCTGTGCTGATTGCACAGGGACGAGCCGACCGGCCCGCGGTACCACCCTGCTTGCCGGGACACGGCCTGGACAGCCGTGCCTCGACCACTCGACTGCACCAGCGATGTCGGGCTGGACCCGTCCGGTTCTACTGGGCGCCGCGACCACAGGCCGAGACGCTGTTCTTCCGGAGGCTCGGAGGTGATGGCCTCGTCAACGCCGTGGATTCGACTCTACCGTGCCTACGGCGGCCGGGGAGAGCGCTTATCGAAGTTCGTCGCCGCCCACGCGGAACGACTCGTGCTCCGGCTCCGGCGCCGCCGGTGCCGCCACCTCGGCAGTGACGTCGTCGCCGCCCGTCGCGGCTTGCGCCGCCTGCGTGCTGGCAACCTCCTCATCGAGCAGCCGCCACACGCTGCTCTGCGCATCGGCGTCGCCCGACAACGCCAATGCGCTGAGATCGGCCGAACGATCGGGCGCCGGCGTGAGCGAAGACTCGGTGTCGGTGTCGGCCGCACCGCGCTGCGCCGCCTGCTCGACCGGCATCGGCGCCAGGCCCGCGGGAGGCGGCAACTGCACTGCGGCGGGTGGATCTGCCAACACCGGTTCGCCGGCAAGTGGGGCGCTCGTTCCCTGCGGGCCGGCGACCTGCTCGATCACCACGGGTTCGGCCGCGACCGGCTCGGCAGACGCGGACAGCAGCGGGCGGCGCATGTCGCCCAGCCCACCGGGCACACGATCCACCAGCTCTTGCAGTTGCACGGCGGCGTCGCGCAAGCGCTCGCGCTGCGCCTGGAGGTAGTGCTCGAGGTGGTCGACGTCGCCGAGCAGGAAGTCGCGCCGCGCCAGTAGCGACTGCACTTCGTTCTCGGCACGCATGCGCTCGTCCTCCACCGCGCGCCGTGCTTCGAAGCGAGAGTCGTCGACGGCCTTGGCGGCCATCGCGCGCGCGCTGTCGAGCACACGCGACGCCTCCTCGCGGGCGATGCCGGTGATGCTCTCGGCTTCGATCCTGGCCTCGGCCACCGTGCTGTCGGCGGTGCGTTGCGCCAGCAGCAACGTACGACTGATCACCTCGGTGTCGCCACTGCGACGTGTGGGCTCGACCGCTTCCTTGGGCTCGGCCACCTGCTGCGAGACCTCCTGCAGCTTGGCCACCGCGGCACGGGCACGTGCTTCCATCGCCGCGGCCTGGTTCTGCGCAGTCTCCACCGCAGTAGCGACCGCAGTACGGAACAGGTCGACCTCCTGCGGGTCGTACCCCTTCTTCACCGTCTTGAAGCCAGTACTGCGAATGGTCTGTGGGCTGATGTCCATGTACCGATGTTAGGCGCGACACAGCGCGCATGGCACCAGGAACTGATCAGCCGCCGTAGCCGGATTCGTCGTACGAGTTGGGGCGATGGATCGGCTTCAACAGGTAGACCCCGGTGGCCACCTTCTCCATGCTGCCGTTGAGGCCATAGCACAGCCCGCTGGCGAAGTCGATGAGCCGACGAGAGACCTCGCGGTCGGCCGCTTCCAGGTTCATGATGACCGGCAAACCCTCGCGGAACTTGTCGGCGAGCTCCTGCGCAGAGTCGAAGCGGCGCGGACGAACGGTGTACGGATCGGCGCCGGCCGCAGTGGCCACCACGCGCGGCGTCGGAGCGGGCCGCGGGTTGATGGGCCGCGGTTGCACGCTGGAGTCGTCGTTGGCGGGCACCGGGCGCCGGCTCGCAACATCGTTCATCGTGCTGGTTGGAAAGCTCGGGCGTGTTGGCACCGCTCTGACCGGCGCCTCCGCCTCCAGCTCGTGGCCATACCCGCGCTGTTGCCTCACCGGCTCCTCGCGGGGCGGACGGGCAGCGCGCACGGGACGCTCGGCTTCGGGCGCGACGTCGTAATCGTCGTAGGCATCGTCGGGTCCGAGACCCAAGTAGTCCATTGCCTTCTTCCACATCGACATTCGCTGCCCTCCTGCAATCGACGAGGCTATCGCACCAGCGCTCGCGCGGGTGGACGCTGGCCGAACAGCGCGCTTCCCACGCGCACCTGCGTAGAGCCCTCTTGCACTGCCACCTCGAGGTCGTCGGTCATCCCCATCGAACAGACGGCCAACCCCAGCCGATCGAGGAGTTGCCGAACCGCGCGAAAGCCGGCGCGGGCCGCCTCTGGCCCACCCGTCGTCGGGCCGACAGTCATCAGGCCGCGCACACTCAGCCCGGCCTCCTGAGCCGCCGCCACCAGCGCCGGCGCATCGTCGAGGAGACAGCCTCCTTTGCCGGGCTCGGCCAAGGCTGCCACCTGCACCAGCACCGCCGCACCCGGCACGCGATGCGCGAGCTCGCGGATCAACGACTGCCGATCGACCGTTTCGTACACGGTGACGATGGGGGCGAGCAGGCGCACCTTGTTGGTCTGCAACTGGCCGATGAAGTGCACGCCGAACGAGTGCTCGAGAGCGGCGAACTTGCCCACCACCTCCTGCGCGTAGTTCTCGCCCACCGCGGTGCACCCTGCGTGCACCGCCGCCCAACAGGCATCGATGCCGAACGTCTTGGTGACCGGCAGCACCGTCACATCCGTGCCACCGGCGCGTTGGATTCGGTCGCGCACCACGGCCAGTCGTTCAGCCACCTGCACGTCGAGGGCGCTCATCGAGACGCCCGCTTGCAGACGGTCATCACCTGACGGCCCAGTTGACGACGACGGCGATGCGAGTAGAGGTGCTCGACATCGCATCCGGTGCACGACGAGGCATCCACCACGGCGACGCCCACCTCCTCGAGTGCGCAGCGAACCACACTCGGCATGTCGAGCGCCGGAGCGCCCCACGACGTGCGCGCCTCGACGTGCGCGCCGAAGCGTGCCCGGAACGGCGCACGATCCGGCTCACCGAACTCGTAGCAGCACGGATGGATGCAGTGCCCGAGCACCGCCACCACCGTGCCGCTGCTCATCTGCGACACCGTCGCTTGCAGCACCCCCGCCAGCGCACCCCTCCACCCGGCGTGCACCACGGCGATGGTGCCGTCGTCACCGACCAGAGCAACGGGCGCGCAATCCCCCACCCACGCGGCGAGCACGGCGTTGCGCCGATCCGTGATCGCCGCATCTCCGGTCGCGAAGTCGTGCTCTCCAGGGTGTGTGACCCGCAGCACCGCTGTGCCATGTACTTCATCGAGTTGAGTCCAGACGCCCGGCGCAAACGCTGCGCGGCGGTGCAGCAGCGCCGCACGATGCCCGTCGAGGTGGAAGTCGCCGTCGGCCATCGTGCTGCAACGGATCTGCACTGTGTCGTCACCGACCTCGAACACGAGGCTCGGCGAGGACGCCCGGTTCACTTCAAGAAGGAGGGCACGTCGAAGTCGTCGTCGTCGTCGAGCGGGTCGGCGCCGTCGTCGGCGAACAGATCCTTCAACGTGGACGTGGGCTTCTGCTCGGGCACGGCCTTGACCACCGGGCGACCGCCACTGGTGGTGGCGCCGGTGTTGCCGCCATCCCAACGGTCGAAGCCGGCGGCGATGACGGTGACCTTCACCTCGTCGCCCATCTCGTCGTCGATGACCGTACCGAAGATGATGTTGGCGTCTTGATGAGCAACGCCATGGATGATCTCGGCCGCCGCGTTCATCTCGAACAGCCCCATGCTGGACGGCCCGGTGATGTTGAGCAGGATGCCGCGGGCGCCGTCGATGGCGGCCTCGAGCAACGGGCTACTGATGGCCGACTTGGCAGCGGTGACCGCACGATTCTCGCCGCTCGCCTGGCCGATGCCCATCAGCGCCGAGCCGGCGCTGGAGAGGATCATCTTCACGTCGGCGAAGTCGGTGTTGATGAGACCGGGTGTGGTGATGAGGTTGGTGATGCCCGAGACGCCCTGCAGCAAGACCTCGTCGGCCATCTTGAACGCGTTGAGCACGCTCGTCTTCTCGTTGGCCACCGTGAGCAAGCGGTCGTTGGGGATGACGATGAGCGTGTCGACCTTCTCCTTCAGGCGCTGCACGCCGGCATCGGCCTGCACCGCCCGACGGCGACCTTCGAAGCTGAACGGGCGAGTGACCACACCGATCGTGAGGGCGTTCATGCTGCGCGCGACCTCGGCGATGATGGGCGCTGCACCGGTGCCGGTGCCGCCACCTTCGCCGGCGGTGATGAACACCATGTCGGCGCCCTTGATCATCTCTTCGATCTCGTCGCGATGGGTCTCGGCGGCGTTACGACCGACATCGGGGTCGCTTCCCGCGCCGAGGCCACGGGTGAGATCGCGACCGATGTCGAGCTTCACGTCGGCGTCGCTCATCAGGAGAGCCTGCGCGTCGGTGTTGACCGCGATGAACTCGACGCCTTTGAGGCCGGCGTCGATCATGCGATTGACGGCATTGACGCCACCACCGCCGACTCCGATGACCTTGATGACGGCGAGATAGTTCTGGGGTGCGCCGGCCATCAGAGGGACCTCCGAGATGAGAAAGAGTGGCGAATGGTGAGTGTGGGCACTGAAGTACCTGCTGGCGTGTGATCGTAGCGAATGGGCTGCTCAGCCGAAGGGATCCGCCATGGGCCGGAGGCGCCGGAAGAGTTCGAGATGAGCACTGCCGCTCAGTCTCGCACGAAACTGGAGGGTAGCGGTGGAACGTGGCACTTCAGCACGGCACCGCACCCGCGTCGGCGGTGCTCACATCGAGCTGGCAGACGTCGGTGAGCCCCTTGCGAACTCGGTTCAACAAGCGGGCGAGCTTCTCGTCGATGTTCTTCGAATCGCCCACACGCACCAGCACGCCGTCGGGCTCGCCGTTCTCGAGCACCAGCGTCAACGTGCCCGTGGAGGCGTCGACGCCGACGGTGCGCGTGATCGAACGCACCTCGACGGGCAGGCTGAGCACCAGTTCGGCGACGTCGGCATACGGCGCGCCGGCGAACTGCCCGCGAGCGGTGTCAGGGTGGCTGCCGGTGATGAGCAGGTAGTCGGTGGGTTGACCGGCGATCACGTCGAGCACCCGGCCCTGCACGTCGATGATGCGGAACTGCTGGTCGCCACCTTGAAAGGCGGCGATCGGCCGGCGCTCGCGGATGTCGATGACGACTCGATGCGGGAAGTCGGTGGCGACGTGCGCTCGCTCGACCCACGGCACGGCTTCCAACCGTTGCTCGGCAGCATCGGTGTCGACGAGCAGCACCGGCTCGCCACGCAGATCGGCGATCACGCCCTCCAACACGTCGGCATCGGTGTAGACCGCGCCTTGCACCGTCACTTCCCGCACATCGAAGATCGAGGATGCGAACACGGCGACGGCGCCGATCGCCAACAGCACGACGCCGATGCCGATGCCGGCCCACACGAGCCGGCGGCGACCCTCCGCCCGCCGCACCGAGATGCGCCGGGCTCTGATGCGAGGGTCGAGGCCGCCGCGGGAGCCGGCAGGCGCCGGCTCGGTGGGCCCGGCTTCGTCGAGATCGGCGATGACGATGGTGGAACGCTCACCCGACTCGTCGAGCGCGGCACGACGCTGATGGAAGGCCTTCTCCTTGTCCTCGTCGAGGTAGACGCTGTCGGGTCGGTCGTCCTCGGCGATGACGATGGTGCGCCGCGGCGCGGCGCTGTCGACGGGCGCAACGGGCACGAGCGGCAGCACGACCTGATCGGCGCCCGCGGCGTCGCCCGCGGTGGGCTCGTCGTCGCCATCACCGTCGTCATCACCGTCGTCATCATCGTTGTCGTCGTCGGGCTCGTCGTCGGGCTCGTCGTCGAGGTCATCCGCGACATCGTCGTCATCGGGCTCGTCGTCGTGATCGGCCTCGCGCTCAGCCCCGTCGTCGCCGGACGCGTGCTCGTCGGTGATGCCCAGCAGCCGATCGATGGAGGGATCGTCGAAGTTGTACTGCGGCGCCGACTCCTCGGAGAACGCGTCGAGCAGCTCCTCCAACACATGATCCGGCAACACATGATCAGGCAACACATGATCAGGCAACACATGATCCGGCAGGTGATCGGGGGCGGGTGGCTTCGGCTCGCTCACATCGCCACCCCCTCGCCGCCGCTTGCACCCAGGTCGTCATCCGCGAAGCCGACGAGGCGGATCTCGCTGCGCAACTCGATGCCCGTGTGGTCGAGCACGGCAGCGCGAACGTGCTCGATCACGGCTCGTACGTCGGCGGCCGTGGCGCCGTCGCCGGCCTGGATGAAGTTGGCGTGCTTGTCGCTCACGACCGCGCCACCGACTCGAAAGCCGCGCAAGCCCAGTTGGTCGATCAAGCGTGCTGCCGGCAGTTCGCCGGGGATGGGGTTGACGAACACCGAACCAGCGTTCTGCCCACCGGGCTGGTGCTCACGACGCCAGCGCACGATCTCGGTGAGCGTCGCCTCGGCTTCCTCGGCATCGCCGTACGCGAGCTGCAAGCGAGCGTCGAGCACCACCTGGTGGTCGCTCAGCCGAGAGCCCCGGAAGTGCAACCCGAGCTCACCGGCCGGCACCCACGCGCGGCGCGCCGTTCGCAGGTCGAGCAGATGCACACCGGTCAGCGATGCAGCGATGTCGCTACCGTGACCACCGGCGTTCATGCGCACCGCGCCACCGAGGGAGCCGGGCACACCGACGGCCCATTCGAAACCGACCAGCCCTGCCGCAACACACCGACGGGCGAGCACGGGCAGCGCGACCGCGCCACCTGCATGCACGACCGTGTCGTGCAGCTCGATCCACTCGGCCATGGCTGCCAACGAGATGGCGATGCCACGGAAACCCGCATCGGCGACCAGCAGGTTCGAACCACGACCGACCACCAGCGTGGGCAGTCCTGTCCGGCGCACCGCTTCGGCCAGGGCGCACAGCTCGTCGTCGTTGCGCGGCACCGCGAACACATCTGCCGGCCCGCCCACCTTGTACGTGGTGTGCGGCGCCAGCGGCTCGTCTCGTGTGGCGAACGCGGCCAGCGGCTGCAGCGCCTTCTGCACGACCGCCTGCTGGCCCACCCCGGCGCCGGTCATTCCGACGACTGCCTTGCAATGGCTGGGCCGACCGCAGACGGCTCACCGCGCAGCTCGCCGCGGCGGGCCATCACTTCGTCGGGCAGCACCGCGATGTCGCCGCACCCCATCGAGACGCACACATCGCCCTCGCGCAGCTCACGGGCGAGGAACTCGACCAGTTCGGTGCGCCCCGGCATCCACACCACACGACTGCGCGGGTTGGCGTCGAGGACGGCATTGACCAGCAGTTTGCCGGTGATGCCGGGTATCGGGGTGGTGCCCGACGCATAGATGTCGGTGAGCACCACGACGTCCGCGTCGACGAACGCATCGCGGTAGTCGGGCCACATCACTGCCATGCGGTTGAACCGGTTCGGCTGGAAGACCGCCACCACACGCTTCCATCCGTCGCCACTGCCGCGCGCCGCCGCCAGATCGGCGGCGATCTCACCGGGCAGGTGGGCGTAGCAGTCGACCAGCGTCACGCCGGCATCGACGCCCCGGATGTCGAAACGGCGAGCTACTCCACCGAACTTGGCGAGCGCAGCGACGGCGGTTGCGAACGGCACTCCGATGGTGACGGCCATGGCCAGCGCCGCTGTGGCGTTGCGGACGTTGTGCATGCCACGCAACGGCAACGACACCTCGCCGAGCAGTTCGCCGTGGTGCAGCACGTCGAACACGAACGACCCGCTGCCGGGGCGCACGCTCACGATGCGGAAGTCGGCGCCGGCAGCGGTGCCGTACGTGATGACGTCGTGCCGTTGCGCCACACGAGCCGCCCCCGGGTCGTCGATGCACACCACCTTCGGGCCCTCGATCTGGGAGAGGTACCGGTCGAAGCCGTCGAAGATGGCCTCGGGGGTGCCGTAGTAGTCGAGGTGGTCGATCTCCACGTTGGTGAGGATGGTGCCGTGCAGCGGCAGTTGCAGGTGAGTGCCATCGCTCTCGTCGGCCTCCACCACCAACCACTCGCCACCGGTCCACTGGGCGCCGGTGCCCATGTCGGTGACATCACCGCCGATGACGAAACCGGGCCGGAGGCCGGCCTCCGCCAAGATGAGCATCAGCATCGACGTGGTGGAGGTCTTGCCGTGCGTTCCGGCCACGGCCAACGACTTCGTCAGCGCACAGATCGACGCAAGCATCCCCGAGCGATGCATCGACAGCACGCCCAGCTGGTCGGCTTCGTCGCGCTCGATGTTGCGCTCCGGGATGGCGGTGCTCCACGTGATGGCGTCGCGGCCGTGCACCAGCGAACGCGAATGACCGACGTGCACCTCGACGCCGGCAGCGCGCACGCGATCCAGCACGGTGCGTTCACGCATGTCGCTGCCACTGACGGTGTGGCCCATCTCGGCCAGCACGATCGCGATCGCGCTCATGCCGGGCCCGCCGACGCCCACGACGTGCAACGAGCGCGGCTCGCTGAGATCGAGCGGTGCGCTCGGTGCAGCGCTCACGACGCGGCCACCCGTTCCACGAGCGCCACGAGCTTTCCGCTGCGATGCAGGGCACCAGCCGCGTATGCGTTGGCGGCGACGGTCGCCAGCTGCTCGGGCGCCGCTGCCAGGCGTTCCACTTCGGCCATCAACCGTTCGACGGTGAGGTCGGCCTGCTCGACGAGCAGTGCCGCCGACCGGTCGGCGAGCACCCGTGCGTTGTCGACCTGGTGGTTCTCCGCAGCACCTGGCCACGGCACCACGATGGCGGGCGCACCGACCGTGGCGAGCTCGGCGATGGTGCCGGCGCCGCCACGGGTGACCAGCAGGTCGGCGGCGGCGTAGAGGGTCGCCATGCGGTCTTCGTAGCCGATCACGCGATACAGGATGCCTGCCGCACCGTCGCGAGTGGGCGCGGCATCCTTGAGAAACCGGTCACCAACGACGTGGTACACCGCCAGGTCGCAACGATCGAGCCACCGCTCGACGGCCTGCGCGACCACGCCGTTGACCACTGCCGCGCCTTGCGAACCGCACACCACGGCCACCACGAAGCGGTCGGCCGGCAGGCACAGCGCCGCACGAGCGGCGGCGCGCGCGGCAGCTCGGTCGAGACCGACCATCTCCTGGCGAACCGGCGCACCGGTGAGCTCGGCATGGGGCAGCACAGACCCCTCGAACGCCACCGCACACGCAGCGGCACGCTTCGCCATCAGCTTCGAGACCAAGCCGGGCCGATGGTCGTACGACACCACGACGTACGGGATCTGCAGCCGCCGTGCCGCCCACGTGGCGGGGAAGCTGCCGTAGCCACCGACGTTGACGACCACCTTCGGTTGCAGCTCCTGCAGCAGCGCCTTCGCAGCGCGGACGGCGCCGAACAGCTTGGGCAGGAACGCCAGGTTGCGGGCGCTCACGCTGCGTTGCAGACCGACGACGTCGAGAAACGTGTGCGGGTAGCCGGTGGGCGGCAGCAGCGTCGTCTCCACGCCACGCCGCGTACCGACGTAGTGGATCGACGCGCGTTCGTGGCCGCCCGCCACCAACGCATCGGCGATGGCGAGCGCCGGAAGTACGTGGCCCGACGTGCCGCCGCCGGTGACGACGGCGAACGCGCGCTCGGTGTTCATCGCACGTTGCGGGCGACGTTGAGCAACAGCCCGGTGGCCGTGAGCGTGACGAACAGCGAGCTGCCGCCGGCAGAGAAGAAGGGCAGCGTCAACCCGGTGACCGGCATCAGGCCGGTGACCCCGCCGACGTTGATGATGGTCTGCACGACCAGCCAGCTGACGATGCCACCCGCCAGCAGCGCGTGGAACCGATCGTGCGTGGCCATGGCCACCTGCACACCCGCGTAGGCGAGCACCATGAAGCCACCCAGCACGGCGACCACGCCGATCATGCCCAGCTCTTCGGCGACGACGGCGAAGATGAAGTCGCTGTGCGCGAGTGGCAGGAACTCGCCCAGCTTGTTCTCGCCGCGACCGACGCCAGAGCCGGTGATGCCGCCCTGCGCCATGGCGATCATCGCCTGATAGGTCTGGTAGCTGAGGTGGTCCTTGTGAGCGGCGATGTCCATGAACGCCGTGAAACGCGCTTCTCGGCGTGGGCTGGAGACGACGAACGCGAGGGCTCCGACGGCTCCCATCGTGCCGGCGGCCGTCATCGGCAGCAGCGGGGCGCCGGCGATGAACGCGACCGCGACGACGATGGCCGCGAGCACGATCGCCGAGCCGAGGTCGCTCTGCAGCATGCACAGCGCGGCACCCACGAACGCGATGGCGAGCACCGGGCCGAGCGTGCGGCCCAGGTCGTGCATCTCGTCGTGCCGCTTGGCGAGCAGGTTGGCACTGGCCAGCAGGACGGCCAACTTCAGGAACTCACTGGGTTGGAAGTTGATCGGACCGATCGCAACCCAGGCGCTCGCGTCGTTGACGCGATCGCCGATGCCGGGAACGAACGGCAGCAGCATCAGGCCGCACGACGCGGCGAGGGCGGGGTTGACGAGCCGGCGCCACCGTCGAGTGGGAACGCGCATCGCGAACCACAGCCCGATGACGCCCAACACGGCCCACAGCAACTGCCGGTTGAACAGCCGCCATGGCGAGTTGCCCTTGTGGAACTGGCTGATCGAGGTTGCGGACAGCACCATCACCAGGCCCAGCATGGTGAAGACGGTGACGACGACGGCAATGACGTAGAACGCGGTGGGCGGCGGTGACGCCGGGCGCGCCACGTCGCGTCGGGTGGGGTGGCGGCGCATGGCATCGGAGCGTGCGAGGGCTGCGCGGCGTCGATCGCCGATGAGTGTGGACGATGACGTCATGTCGCACCATCCCTGCCGTTGCGAGTGCCGTGTTCAGCCGTGTCGGCGGCCAACGCTCTCACCAGCTGCTTGAAGTCGTCGCCGCGGGCCGGGTAGCCACCCCCGGGGTACCAGTCGAAGCTGGCACATGCCGGCGACAGCAGCACCACGTCGCCGGGCTCGGCCAGCTCGTCGGCGAGTTGCACCGCCTGCGCCATCGAGCCTGCGATCCGCGTGGGGCAGAAGCGCTGGAACGGCAGGGTGACATCGGCTGCCGCCGTTCCCAGCCCGACGACCGCCTTCACTCGCGCGTGCTCGCTCGCGAGGCTGGCGAGGTCGAGGCCCTTGTTCAGCCCACCGGCGAGCAGCACGATGCGGTCGAACCCGCGAATGGCCGTGAGCGCGGCGTGCGGCGAGGTGGCCTTCGAGTCGTTGAACCACTGCACGCCACCAATGGTGCCCAACGGCTCGATGCGATGTGGTGGATGGTGAAACGTCGCGAGGCCGGCCTGCACGTCGGCCGCAGTGGCCAGGCCGCTCTCCAGCACCAGCGCGGCAGCAGCCAGCGCATTGGTGAGGTCGTGGGGCAAGGTGCGTGTCATGCACGCGACGGGAGCGATGATGCCGCTCGGCCCGACGAGGGAGCCATTGTCGATGCGGTAGTCGGCGTTGGTGGCGGCGAACGTGCGCGTGGGGCCGCCCGCCGCGCGCAGGTTGCGCATCACCGTCTCGTCGTCGGCGAAGCCGATGGCCACATCGGTGGGCCTGCGGTGCGCCCACATCCGTGCCTTGGCCGCTTCGTACGATGCCATCGAGGTGTGCCAGTTCTGGTGGTCGGGGGCCAGGTTCAGCCACACCGACGCTTCCGCGCGAAAGGACAGCAGCCAGTTCAGGCGGAAGCTGCTGCACTCGACCGCGAACACGTCGACGTCGTCGTCGAGCGCAGCGACCAGCGGCACGTCGGTGTTGCCGACCGCGGAAGCTCGGTGGCCGGCGGCCTCCAGGATGTGCGCGGTGAGCAGGGTGGTGGTGGTCTTGCCGTCGGTGCCGGTGATGGCCAGCATCGGCCGCGGGCCACCGGGGCGCTGCTGCTCGAACTCGTAGGCCAGATCGATCTCGGTTCGCAAGGGAGTGCCGGCGGCAACTGCTGCAGCGACGACCGGATGCGTCTCGGGGACCCCTGGCGCGGGGCAGACGATGTCGACGGCGGCGACCAGCTCGGCCAACGCTTCCGTGTCGGGAGCTTCCACCAGGTTGGTTCCCAGGCCGGCAGCGAGGGCGCGCTTCGCCTCGGTGGGCGCATCGTCGGCCACCAGCACTCGCCACCCGCGACGCATCAGGCCGGTTGCGAGCGCGTCGCCGGCCACTGCGATGCCGTAGATGAGCGCCGTGCGGCCGGCGCCACCGCTGTTCATCGACGGCTCACAGGTTGTCCGTCACGCGCGTGAAGTCGGCGATGAAGATGGCGAGGGCGCTGGCGGTGCAGATGCCCGAGATGATCCAGAAGCGAATGATCACCGTGGTCTCCGGCCACCCGACGAGCTCGAAGTGGTGGTGGATGGGCGACATGCGGAACAACCGCTTCTTGCGACCGGAAGCCTTGAACACGCCCATCTGGATGGCAACCGAACCGGCTTCCATCACGTTGATACCGCAGATGAGGATGATCAGCAGTTGCGTGTTGGTGGTGATGGCCAACAGCGCGAGAGCCGTGCCGATGCCGAGCGCGCCCACGTCGCCCATGAAGATGCGCGCCGGCGCGGCGTTGAACCACAGGAAACCGGCGCAGCCGCCGGCGAAGGCCGCGGCGAGCACAGCCAGGTCGAGCGGGTTGACCACGTCGCCGTAGACGGCCGGGTTGCGGAACTCCCAGTAGGCGATGATCGTGAACGCGAGGAAACCCATCATCGCCGAGCCGCCGGCCAGGCCGTCGAGACCGTCGGTGACGTTGACGGCGTTGCTGGTGGCCCAGATCATCACGCCCGTGAAGACGACGAAGACGGGCATCGCGAGGTGCCAGCCGGGGAAGGTGGCGCGTGTGATCGACAGCGTCTGGCTGACATCGGTGGAGGACACCAACCACCACGCGAGCAGCATCGAGAGACCGAGCGTGATGTAGCTCTTCTGCTTCCAGAAGATGCCCCTGTTGTGACGCTTGCGCACCTTGATGAAGTCGTCGAGAAAGCCCATGCCGGCCATCACCACGATGCCGACCCACATGATCATCGCCTGGTCGGAGAACGCGAGGTTGGGCCGCAGGTGCGCGACCATCCAGCCCACTGCCGCAGACACCACGATGGCCAGCCCGCCCATCGTGGGGGTGCCCTGCTTCATCATGTGGTGCTCTGGCCCGTTGTCCTCCTTGCCGAGGATCGGTTGCCCGGTGCCGCGCGTGCGGAAGAAGGTGATGAGGTAGCGGGTGCACACGAGCGACACGAACATCGCCACTGCCCCGGCGATCATGACTGCGATCACTTGGCCGCCTCCAGCACGCCTCGGGCCACGGCCCGATCATCGAAGGGCACGACGACGGTGCCGATGGTCTGGGTGGTCTCGTGGCCCTTGCCGGCGATGACGACCACGTCGCCCGCAGTCGCGATCTGGAATGCCGCCGCGAAGGCTTGGCGTCGGTCGGGCTCGCTCACAACACGGTCACGGTAGCCCGCGGGGACCCCCTGAATGATGGCATTGATGATCGCTAGCGGGTCTTCCGAGCGCGGGTTGTCGGAGGTGACGACCACCCGATCGGCAAGCTCGGCGGCCACGGCACCCATCTCCGGCCGCTTCTCGCGGTCGCGGTCGCCACCACAGCCGAACACCACGATCACATTCCCACCACCCGCTGCGCCCCGTGCTGCGCCGAGAGCTTCGCGCAGACCGTCGGGCGTGTGCGCGAAGTCGACGATCACCGCGAACGGCTGGCCGGCGCGGACTGGCTCGAATCGTCCCGGCACCGGCGGCGCGTCACGCAGACCTGCTGCGATGACGTTCGGCTGCACACCCAGCGCAGCGGCGGCCGTGGCGGCGGCAAGGCTGTTCATCGCGTTGAAGGCGCCCCCGATGCCCACCGTCACGTGCTGACCGCGCCAGGAGTACCCGTGGCTGGTGGGTGTGACGACAAGGTCGTCGATGTCGGTGTGCGAGAACGGGGTCATCGGGATCGACGCCGCGTCGAGCAGCAACCGGCCGTGCACATCGTCGCTGTTGACCACGCCCTGCTCGCTCAGCGATGGCTCGAACAGGGCCGCCTTGGCGGCGAAGTAGCGCTCGACGGTGCCATGCAGATCCAGGTGATCGCGCCCGAGGTTGGTGAACACCGCGAGTGCGAAGTGCGTGCCATCCACACGGTGCAGCGCCAGCGCATGCGAGGAGACCTCCATCACCACCGCCCGCTTCCCATCCGCCACGAACTGGGCCAGTTGCGCCTGCAGCTCGGGCGCCTCTGGGGTGGTGTGCTTCCCGGTCAGCGTGCCGATGATGCCCGTCGGTGTGCCGTCGGATTCGAGGACGGCCGCGATGAGGCTGGCGGTCGTGGTCTTGCCGTTGGTGCCGGTGACACCCACGACGGTGAGCGAGCGCGACGGGTGACCGAAGAAGGCTGCGGCCAGCAGCCCCATCGCCGAACGAGTGTCGCCGACCAGGATCTGCGCTGCCTCGACGTCGAGCGGGTGATCGACGAGCAGCGCGGTTGCGCCGGCGGCCACGGCGGCCGCCGCGAACTGATGGCCGTCGCTGCTCAGGCCCCGTACGCAGCAGAAGAGCGAACCCACCTCGACCCGCCGCGAGTCGTGGACGACGCCCGTGATCGCTGCATCGCGGTCGCCGCGCAGCGCCACGGCCGGCAGGCCCGCGTCGGCAACCAGTGCACCGAGCATTCGTGCCATGTCGGTCAGCCCGCGGCCGGACAGCCGGTGTCGCCGGGTGTGGGGGTGATCTGCAGTTCGTGGATGGCCGCCGTCGCGATCGACGAGAACAGCGGCGCGGCGGCCTTGCCACCGAAGCGATCGTTCGACGTGGGGTCGGGCTCGTCGATGGTGACGAGGATGGTGACCCTCGGCGCGTCGGCCGGGAAGTAACCGACGAACGACGCACGATACGCCCGAGTGCCGGCAGCTCCGTACGTGTTGTCGTCCTGCACCTTGTACGCGGTGCCGGTCTTGCCGGCCACCGAGATGCCGGGGATCTGTGCACCCTTGCCGGTGCCCTCGCACACGACGCCCTTCATCATGTCGGTCATGGTGGCCGCAGTGGCGGGCTGGATCACCTGGTGCGTCGCTGCGGCAGGGGTGTCGGTCACTTCCCCATCGGCGCCGATCACGGCCTCCACCAGCTTCGGCGCCACGTACACGCCACCGTTGGCCACGGTGTTGACCGCGGCAGCCAGTTGCAGCGCCGTCACCGAGTAGCCGTACCCGTAGCTGTGCGACTGCCGCTCGGTGCCCTGCCACTCGGATGCCGGCTTGAACAGGCCGGCGCTCTCGTTGGGGAAGTCGAGTGCGGTCTTCTGCCCGAAGCCGAACGATTCGAGATACGCGCCGAAGCGCTCGGTTCCGACTTCGTCGGTGAGCAGCAGCGTGCCGATGTTGCTGGAGTGCACGATGATGTCGCGCAACGACATCGGTTGCGTGCCATGCGGCTCCGCGTCGGTGATCGTGTGCATCCACGGTGTGCCCCGGTCGTAGACGATCTTGCCGGGAACCTCGATGACGGTGCCGGGATTGGCGACGCCGGTGTCGACCACCGACGACAAGCTGAACACCTTGGCCACCGAGCCGGGCTCGAACGGCTCGACGGCAGCCAGGTTGGCAGACGTGACGGCCACGATGCCGTCGTCGCCGCGGCTGACGTTGGCGATCGCATAGATCTCGCCGGTGGCGACGTCCATGACCACGACGGCACCACCCGCGGCCTTCAGCTCCTCCACTCTGGTGAGCAGTGCCTGCTCGACCTGGAACTGCAACGAGCGGTCGAGCGTCAGCACCAGGTCGTCGCCGGGCACGGGATCGGTGGTGGTTGCGCCGGAGCCGGGAATCGACCGGCCCTTGGCATCGTGCTCGCGGACACGCTCGCCTTCGACGCCGGTGAGCTCTTCGTTGTACAGCAACTCGAGGCCGGCGGTGCCGATGCCGTCGATGTCGGTGCGGCCCAACAGGCTGCGACCGACCTCGCCACTGGGCATGATGCGCTTGTCTTCACGCAGCACGTCGATGCCACTGAGGTTGAGCGACATGACTGCGCCGGCGATGTCGTCGTCGATCTGGCGGGCGATGTACACGAAGCTCTTGTCCTTGGCGGTGAACGCCGCCAACAGTGCCTGCTGCTTCTCCTGCGGCAACTGCAACATCGTCGCCAGGACCGAGGACACGCCCGTGGGGTCGGTGACCAGCTTCGGGTTGGCGATGAGGGTGCTGCTCGGCACGCTCATCACCAGCTCACCTCCGTCGCGGGCGAAGATGGTGCCTCGCGGTGCGTACAGCACCGCTTCCGACACGCGCTGCGCCTTGCCGGCGGCAACGAGCGACTCGGAGCCGGCGGTCTGCAGGAACGCCACACGCGCGACCACAGCTGCGAACAGCAGCACGCTGATGACGAACACGGCCACCAGCCTGCGTCGTGGCTCGCCGGCTCGAAAGGTGAGCAGCAACCCCGCTGGTTGCCGTTCGGCGTGCTTGGTGCGCTTCGTGCTCTTGACCCGCTTCTGCAGCGCCGGAGCGGAACGGCCACGGTGGTTGCGCTGCTGGCGAGCGGGTGCCGAAGCCGGCGTGCGACGTGACGACGCGGGCGATGCCGTTCCCGATGCCCTGCTTGCCGGCGTCTTGCCAACCGGCGCCTTGCCTGCCGGTGCCTTGCTTGCCGGCGCCTTGCCTGCCGGCGCACGGCGGCCGTGCGTGCGAGGGGTCGCCGACTCTGCTCGACGAGCGCGCGGATCGGTGGCCACGCGGCGCGGATCGGCTGCACGCACCGGCGCGCCTCCCGTCGTTGCGGTGCGGGTGCCGTGGCGGCGCCCGGTGTCGGTGCTCATGGTGCGCCACCGGCCTGAGCCTTGACGTCGGCGTACCGCTGAAACTCTTCGTCGATCGTCGTCTCGTCGTCAGCGCCGGTGGCGCCGCCACTGCGCTGCACCGTGGCCACATCGTCGGCATCCAGCGACACGAATTCGGTCTGGGTGGCCGGCACCATTCCCAGTTTGGCGGCCTCCTCGGCGAGGCGACCCGGCGAGCGCAGTTCGGCGCGCTCACGACGCAGCACGTCGTACTGCTCGTGCGCGGCACGAATGTCGCGGTCCATCGTGTCGAGGTTGAGCTGGCGACGTGCCAGCTGGGTCTGGAAGGCGGCGGCACCGAGCATCAGCCCGAACACCACGGTGCAACCGGCAGCAACGAGGCGGGCGGTGCGACGCCGACGCGGCACGACCACCAACTGCGGGCGCGGTGCGACGTGAGCGACAGCGGCTGTGCGCTTCACCATCACGCGCGCTTGCGCAGCCCCACCACCATGCACTCTGCTGCGCACCGTCGTCGCTCGCTCGCTGCGAGCCGCCATCGCCATCGTCGTGAACCTCTCAGCGCCAGCCGCGCGTGGGTGCGTCGGCGATTCGTTCGACGACCCGCAACCGAGCGCTCGATGCTCGCCGGTTGCCGGCCTGCTCGCTGGCAGTAGGTGTACGGGGCACCCCGCGCACGATGCGCACCGTCTGCACGGCATCGCAGACGCAGGGAAGTTCGGGTGGGCACAGGCAGTCGCCGGTGGCGGCCGACCGCATGCGGTCCTTCACGATGCGGTCTTCGCCGGAGTGGTACGAGAGCACTGCGATGCGACCACCGGGCACCGTGTGCTCGATGGCTGCATCGAGCGCTGCCGGCAGCGCGTCGAGCTCGCCGTTGACCTCGATGCGGATGGCCTGGAACGTGCGCTTTGCCGGGTGGCCGCCGGTGCGACGGGCTGGCGCCGGAATCGCCGACACCACCACCTCGGCGAGCGTGGCGGTTGATTCGATCGGCCGCGCCGCAACGATCGCAGCGGCGATGCGACGAGCGAACCGCTCGTCGCCGTACTGCTGCAGCACCCGCGCGAGCTGGTCGGCCGGGTAGCCGTTGACCACGTCGGCCGCCGACCACGGCTGGGTCTGGTCCATGCGCATGTCGAGCGGCGCGTCGTTGCGGTAGCTGAAGCCGCGCTCGGCCACATCGAGCTGCGGCGAGCTGACGCCCAGATCGAAGAGGGCACCGGACAGGGACTCGATGGAGAGTGCTTCCATGGCTTCGTCGAGGCGGTCGAACCGACAGTGGTACACACGCAGTCGAGCACCGAAGCGAGCGAGGCGCTCTTGCGCTGCGGCAAGAGCACGTTCGTCGCGGTCGATGCCGAGCACCTTCAGGTGTGGCCAGCGATCGAGCAGTTGCTCGGCGTGACCACCACCACCCAACGTGGCGTCGAGCACGAACCCTGGTGGCACCTGTTCGTAGAGGGCCACGATCTCGTGGGCCATCACCGGCAGGTGGTGGAAGGGTGCGTCGCTCATCGCGTGCTGGCCGTGATCGTCCGTCCATCTGCAGCCCACCGGTTCGCGAGTGCCGCCGGGATGTCTCCCCGGTCGTGCGAAACGGCAGCGGGCGGAATGAGGGCTGTCCATCGTGCTGGCCGGAAGGCTGCAGATGGGCGGAAGGTCAGTGCTCGGGGTGCGAATGTGTGGCTGGCTCGGTCGGCTGCCTCATCCTCCTCTTCTGATGTCGTTGATGTTGTCGTTGATGTTGTCGTTGATCTCGTTGATGACACGGCGTGCTGATCGGGTGAGGTCACTGGTCGTCGCCAGCAAGATCGCCGGTGCCGTCGTCGTTGACCAGCGTGAACCGTTGCGGGGACCACAGCTCGAGGCGGTCGAAGCTGCCCGCAACGGTGACGGGCTCGCCCAGTTGCAGGCCGGCGTAGTCGCGCAGCTGCTCGTCGACGTTGACGCGGCCCTGCTTGTCGAGTGTGACGAGGATGGCCGAGGAGGCGAGTGCGCGGAGCTGGTTGCGGCTCACGTCACCCAGGCGCACGCGTGCCGCCATCACCTCCGCCTCTTCCTCGAAGGTGGCCGAAGGCACGACGGTGACGCACTTGTCCTGGCCCTTGGCCAGGTAGCAGTGCTCGCCCAGGCGGTTGCGGAAGGTGGCCGGCAGGGCCAGCCGGCCTTTGTCGTCGAGTTGGCGTTCGAACGCCCCGACGAACAACACGTCGCGTCACCACCTTTCGCCTGCCACGCACCTGCCTCATGGGAACGCAGATCACGGCGGCGCGAGCCCGGGATCCCCACAGGCCCCCATTCTGGCCGCCACTATGACCCAAAGTCAACCACCACTCCCCAATTTGCACCACTTCCATGCATTCCGAAGCCACTTCCCCCACTCGTCATGCCCGCGCGGTACCGACGATCAGTGCGGGCCCCACCTCAGCCCCGCACGGAAAGCGTCTCCGTGCGGGCCGCCGTGGGGCCTAGTGACCGGTGAAGTGAGCGGGTCGCTTCTCGAGAAACGACGCCACCCCTTCACGATGGTCGTCGCTCTGGAAGCAGGCCACCATCGCGGCGGTGTGGCGCTCCATGTGCTCACCAACCGCGGCGGTGAGGCCCTGCTGCACGAGCGACTTGATCAGGCCGAGGCTGTGCGGCGAACCTGTTGCGATGGCGCGCGCCAACTCCATGGCCGCCGGCAGCAGGTCGTCGCTCGACACCACGTCGAGCACGTAGCCCAGGCGCAGCGCTTCGTCGGCGTCGATCATCGCGCCGGTGTACAGCAGGCGCAGCGCTGGTTGCAGGCCGACGATTCGCGGCAGCAGCCACGTGCCGGCACCCGTGTCGGGCACAAGGCCGCGGTGCACGAAGTTCCATGCAAAGCGAGCGTTGGGACTGGCCAGCCGGAGGTCGCACTGTGAGGTGAACTCTGCGCCCATCCCCACCGCGGGGCCGTCGATGGCACAGACCGTGGGCTTGCGTGCCTGGGCGAGCGGCCACCACTTGTGCCGCTCCTGTGCGGAACCGCGCAAGCCACGCGACTCGCCCGGCACCGTGGCCAGGTCGGCCAGGTCGGTGCCGGCGCAGAACGCGCCGGGCACGCCCGTGATCACCAGTGCCACCGTCGACGGGTCGTCGTCGGCGCGACCCACGATCTCGATGAACTCGGCGAGCATTGCGTACGTCATGGCGTTGCGCTTCTCGGGCCGATCGATGGTGATCACACCGACCTTCCCGTCCACGTGGTGGCGAATGAGCGGGCGGGTGTCGTCGGGCATGGTGCGACGGTACTCAACCCGCTCGGAGCGGCCCGCCCTGGCGGTTCGGCCCGGCGGTTCTGAGTCACGGCACAGAACGAACCCCCGTCTGTGCCGTGGCACAGCCTTCATGATGGGACCGTCAGCGGCGACGGTTCGCGCGGCGGCCGTTGGACAGCGCGACTGCTGTCCACGCCAGCGCACCCAACCCCGCCGGCACGATGCCGAGGATGAGAGCCCCTCCGCCGATGTTGGCGCCGATGACGGGGGTTGTGGCCACGCGGTAGGTGAGGCCGAGATACGCAGCGAACGCCGCCGCCGCACCCGCCACGTGCAGCCAGTGCCGACCAACGCTGTCTGCTCGCACGAGCAGCAGCAGCCTGACCGCTGCCAGCACGATCACTGCCGTGGCCGTGATGCCGAGCATCGTCACCGCTGTAGTGCTGAGGCGTACGGGCTGCCACAGGTAGTCGGCGACGTCGGGTGCGACACCCCCGGGGAACACTCCCGAGACCCACCACGTGGCCGGCGCGAAGGCCAGCGCACCGAGGCCGACGAGTACCGCGTCGGCCCCACCGCCGACGCCACCAGCACCCGCGCCGGTGGTCATGGCAGACCGGCGATGAGGCGGTGGCGAAGTGACTCCGCGTCGACCGGCGCCGCCTGCGCCACCGGTGCAAGCGACGCGGCGGTGGGCCGCGGCGGCGACACCAGCGCGGCCACGAGCTCGGGTCGCCAGCGAAGGTGGCACATCGATTGGAAGCGTGCCCAACCACGTGTGCGGCGCTGGGAGACACCAACCACCTTGGCGCCCGCGTGCATCACCTCGCCCGTGCCCGCCCCGGCGAAGCAGACCCGGCGCGACCAGGCTGTGGTCTCCAGGCCACCTCGGTGCACCTCGCCGGCGACCCCCATGCCGGCGAGCGCCACCTGCCACAGCTGCCCCACCCAGACCATCGCGCGGCCCACGTCGTCGTGCCACAGCGGATCGCCGGCCGGGATGACGAGGTCGAGCCACACGAACTCACCGGGCAGCAGCAGCACTGCGCCGCCACCGCTGCGCCGCCGAACGACCTGTACGCCGAGCGCGCCGGCCACACGATGGTCGACGTCGGCGTCGGGCTGCGCCGAGCCGAGCACCAGCGTCGGCCATTCGACGGTGTGGAACGTGGCCGATCGCAGCGCGACGGGATCGCCCGCATGGAAGGCGCCGGCGTCGCCGTGCGAGTACCCCACCCTCCAGTCGCCGCTCATCGGAGGCCAGCGTACGCGTCGAACCGACGAGGGTTCAGCTGGCTCTGGCGAGGTACGGCTTCCACTGCTCGGGCACCAACGTGACCGCAGCAGTGATCCAGGCCTGCTCGCGCGGCGCCCGCGGTGGGCGGGCCAACCACATGTTGGCCTCGGCAGGCGTGCGGTCGCGCTTGCGCAGGTTGCACGGCCTGCATGCCGCAGCCACGTTCTCCCACGTGTGCTGGCCGCCCCGCGACCGCGGCACCACGTGGTCGAGCGAGTCGGCGAAGCCGCCGCAGTACTGGCAGCTGTAGTTGTCGCGGGCGAAGAGCGCTCGGCGCGACATGGCTGTGCGACGCGCATACGGCACCTTCACGACGTATCGCAAGCGCACGACCGAGGGGCTGGGGATGGCCATCCGTTCGGAGTGCAGCAGGTGCCCATCATCGGCGATGAGATCGGCCTTGTCGGCCAGGACGAGGCACACCGCACGGAACGCGGGGACGACGGAGAGCGGCTCGTATGTCGCGTTCAACACCAAGGCGCTCCTCATGCGGCGAGAACCTACCGAACGTGCCGCAGTGGCATCAGCGGGTTTTCAGCAGCGCCGTGGCGACCCACGGCCGGCCGTATCCGGAACGGGGCGTGCATCAGGCGGCCTGGTCGTGGTGTCGGCACCATGCGAGGTAGTTCAGCACATCGGCGGGCTCGATGCGATGATCTGCGCTGCCGTACTGAGTGACCAGCCGGAAGTGCAGGTAGTCGCCGCTGGGCACGGGTAGGAAGGGACGGCGGCGCCACCACCCGCGAGGCGTGGTGCGGCGCCACTGTCGTGCAGCAGCACCCCAGAGGCGAGGCCGACGAACGACGGCGGCCACCACGTGCGCGGCCGCAGTTGGGCTCACACCCGCGGCTCCTTGGGCAGGCCGAGCACCATCTCACCGATGATGTTGCGCTGCACCTGTGACGAGCCTGCGTAGATGGTGCCGGCACGCGCGTTGAGGAACGTGCCCACCCAGCTCCACGTGCTGTTGGGGGCGCCGGCGTCGTCGGCGCTGAACGCGCTGGACGGGTGGCGACCCGTTGGGGTCATCGCCTCGGCGCCGATGATGTCGATGGCGAGCTCGGTGATCTCCTTGTGATACTCGCTCCAGTAGAGCTTGGAGATCGCCGCGTCGGGGCCGGGGTGGTGGCCGGCGAGGAACTGCGTGAGCACCCGCATGCCGTTGAACCGCATGATCTGCACCTTCGCGTAGCACTGGGCGAGGCGTTGGCGGATGCGGGGATCGTCGGCGACGCCGTACTCCTTGGCCAGCAGCAGCAGGCGGTCGACTTCGGCCTGGAAGCGGATGGGCCCGGTGGCAGCGGCCTCGCCACGCTCGAAGCCGAGCAGGGTCATGGCCACGGCCCAGCCGTTGTTGAGGCCGCCGATGACCTCGCCCTTGGGCGCGACGGCGTCGGTGTAGAAGACCTCGTTGAACTCGCTCTCACCGCTGATCATGCGGATCGGCCGCACCTCGATGCCGGGCTGGCGCATGTCGACCAGGATGAACGAGATGCCCTTGTGCCGCGGGGCGTCGGGGTCGGTACGAGCGAGCGTGAAGATGTGGTCGGCCAGGTGACCGGCGCTGGTCCAGATCTTCTGACCGTTGAGGATCCATTGGTCGCCGTCGAGCTGTGCCCTGAGGCCCAGGTTGGAGAGGTCGCTGCCGGCGTTGGGCTCGCTGTAGCCCTGGCACCACACGTCGTCGCCGCTGAGGATGCGCGGCAGGTAGTGCGCCTTCTGCTCGTCGGTACCCCACTGCAGCAAGGTGTTGCCCAGCATCTGGATGCCGAACACGTCGTTGGGGCCGCCGGTGGGCACACCCGCCTTCGCGAACTCCTCGCCGATGATCACCTGTTCCAGCGCGGACAGCCCGCCGCCGCCGTAGGCCACGGGCCACCCCGGCGCCAGGTAGCCGGCTGCGTAGAGCGTCTTGCGCCACTCGGTGACGAAATCGACGAGCTCTTGCCCGTCGAGCTTGCCGATGCCGCCCCAGTTGGTGGGCAGCTTCTCGGCGAGGAAGGCCTGTACCTTCTCGCGGTAGGCCTCGGCTTCAGCGGTGTACTTCGGATGCATGTCGCGATGTTACCGCGTGGTAGCCGAGTGAACGCATGCCGGCATCGGGTCGGCGCTATCGATCGTGACGAGCGAGCGCCGCGGCACCGACCAACGGGGCCAACTGGCCGAGACCTGCCGGCACCACTTTGAAACCCTGGGTGAACGAGAGCCGTGCTCGCTGGTCGATCTCCGACTGCGCGGCACCGAAGAACGGCTCGCCGAAACCGAGGGCCACCGAGCCACCGATGACCGCCAGCCGCAGGTCGCAGATGGCGCCGAGCGACGCCAGGGCGCGCCCGGCCAAGATGCCGGTGCGTTCGACGATGCTCTGCGGCGCACGCTGCGGCGGCCGGCCGGTTTCCTCCTCGATCGCGCGACCACTGCAGTAGGCCTCCAGGCAGCCCCTGCCACCGCATGCGCAGTCGCGCCCCTCGGGCTCGACCACGATGTGGCCGATGTGACCAGCGTTGCCCATCCGCCCTTCCAGCAGCTTGCCGCCACTGATGATGCCGCCACCCACACCCGCACCCATCACCACTGCGACGAAGTCGGTGAGGCCCACCGCTGCCCCGCACCAGGCCTCACCCAGCGCAACCGACTTGCCGTTGTTGTCGACCACCGTGGGCAGCTGCGTGAGCGCCTCCACTTCGGCCGCCAACGGGAACGCCTTCCACGAAGGGATGTAGAGCGGCGACACCGTGCGCTCGGCCGGGTTCATCGGGCCGCCGCAACCGACGCCGCAACCCACCGGTGGGGTGGGCGCGGCAGCCATCACTCGCAGCACCAACCGCGACAACGCGGGCCACACCTCGCGCTGCGGTGTGGCGATGCGGTCGCGAACCAGCACCTCGCCCTGCTCACTGACCACGGCAGCGGCGAGTTTGACCCCTCCGACGTCGATGGCGAGATAGCAGATGCTCACGCCGACGACCGTAGCGGGCACAACCACCCCGGCCACGGCGCGAACAAGTCGTCAGCTGCTGAACGCCAACCATCACCGACTGGGTCTACCCTTCCAGCCGTGACGGCAGCCCCTCTCGAGTTCACCTCCACGCCAGGCTCTTCCTCCGAGCCCGCGTCGCGCCCCTCCCCCACGTTCGCTCAGCTCTTCGATGCCATCGCGGGCAACGTCGCATCCGTCGTGCACGGCAAGCGCGACGCGGTGGAGCTGGCGGTCATGTGCCTCCTGGCAGAAGGCCACCTCCTCATCGAGGACGTGCCCGGCGTGGGCAAGACCAGCCTCGCCAAGGCACTCGCGGCGTCCATCGACTGCACCTGGAAGCGCGTGCAGTTCACCCCCGACCTGCTGCCCACCGACCTCGTCGGTGTCAGCGTCTTCCAACGTGCCACGGAGAGCTTCGTCTTCCAGCCCGGCCCGTTGTTCGCCAACATCGTGCTGGCCGACGAGATCAACCGCGCCTCGCCCAAGACCCAATCAGCACTCCTCGAAGCGATGGAGGAGCGCCAGGTGAGCGCCGACGGCCACAGCCATCAGCTGCCGGTGCCGTTCATGGTTGCGGCGACGCAGAACCCTGTCGAGCAGGAAGGCACCTACCGCCTGCCGGAGAGCCAGCTCGATCGCTTTCTCATGCGCCTCTCGTTGGGCTACCCCGGCCGCGAAGCAGAGCTCGCCATCCTCGACTCCAACGGCGCCGCCGACTCGCTGCACGCGCTGCGCCCGGTGGTCAGCGCGGAGGAGATCGTCGGCATGTGCGCCGCCGTCCGCACCGTGCACCTCGCCACCGTGTTGAAGAGCTACATGGTCGACCTGTCCGAGACCAGCCGCAACCACAACGGTCTGCTGCTCGGCCTGTCGCCGCGCGCGACGCTGCAACTGGCCCGCGCCACGCGCTCGCATGCCGCCGCTCATGGCCGCGACTACGCCATTCCCGACGACGTGAAGGCGGTCGCCATTCCCGTGCTGGCACACCGCATCGTGCTCCGGCCCGACGCGGCGTCGCGTGGGCTCACTCACGAAGGCGCAGTACAGGAACTGCTGGCAGCGGTGCCCGTCCCGGTAGGTCGCTGATGCCCACACGCCACGGCTGGGCAATGGTCGTGGCGGCAGCTGCCGCGCTCGTCACCGGTCGCGTGTTCGGTCTCATGGAGCTCTTCGTGGTGGGCGTTGCACTCGTCACCGCGTTCGCGCTGGCCGTGTTCGTCGTCAATCGGCCGCTGCCGCGGGTGGAGGTTCGCCGAGTCGCGCGTCCCACCACGGTGTCGGTGGGCGAGCCGGCACGCGTCGACCTGCAGGTGGCCAACCGGTCGCAGGCGCGCACGCCGCGCCTGAAGCTGTGGGAACCGGTGGGCGACAAGGGCGGTGCACCGATGCAGCTCGCACCGTTGGGCCCGGGAGAAGCCGTCAGCGCCGCCTACCGGGTGCCCACCACTCGCCGCGGCGTGCTGCGCACAGGGCCGCTGCGGGCCGAACGTACCGACCCGCTGGGTCTGTGCAAGCGAGTCGTCTGGCTGGCCGGTGCGGGCGAGGTGCTGGTGGTGCCCGAACGAGTACCGCTCGCGTTCCCCGGCACGGGCAGCTCCGGCAGGCTGGGCCAGCACCTGCGCATGAAGGCCTTCGGGCAGAGCGGTTCGGAGTTCCACTCCCAGCGTGAGTACACCCCCGGCGACGACCTGCGGCGCATCAACTGGAAGACCTCGGCCAGAGCGGGCACGTTGATCGTGCGCGAGACCGCGCTGGAAGGCGTGCAGCGATGCGTGGTGGTGCTCGACACGTTCGCTCAAGGCTACGACGACGACGGCTTCGAGCGAGCCGTGGTCGCTGCGGCAAGCGTGGTTGCCGCAGCGACGGCAGTGGGCATCACCACTCGCCTCGTAGCGCCCGGCATCGACCTGCGCGGCCCCGACGTCGCCCCACAGTCACTGCGCTGGCTGGCCACCGTCACCACGGGTGGCGAGGTGGTCGACCACACTGCGGCCGGCCGCACCAACTCCGATGGCCTCGGCCTGCTGGTGGTGGTCACCAGCCACGCCACGTCGGCAGCCGCCGCGGCGGCGATCGGCAGCGCCGGGCCCGACGAGTCGCTGGTGGTGGTCTCGTCGATGGCGGCCGCTGCCGGAGGCAAGGGCTTTCACGTCGATGCCACCTCCCACCAGCACCTCCATCGCAGCTGGAACCAGCTGGTACTCGGCCGCAGCGGGGCGTTCTCATGAGCGCGGCCACCGGTACCACCGCGACGACCGACTCCAACGCTCGGCGGGCGGCACGGCCCGCGAGCCGAGTTGACGCGGCGCAGCTACCGGCCACCCTGTGCCTCGCCGGCCTCACCGTTGCCACGGTCGTCTCGTTGTGTCGCGTGTTCGCCGACTGGGGCTACTTGCGCGACATGCTCATCGTCGCTCTCGGAACGCACGCTGTTGCAGCTGCGCTTCGCCTCGCACGGGCCAACCTGCTCATCGCATTGCCCACGTTGTTGCTCGCCATCATCGGCCTGCTGTCGGCCGTCTACTACGGCGACACCCTCAACGGCCCGCTGCCGGGCTCACGCACGTTCGAGCTGATGCGCATCGATCTGCGACTCGTCATCGAGCAGTTCCCCACGGCCATCGCCCCGGTGCCCAGCATCGGCAACTACGCAGTCGCCGCCGCTGCGGCCGTCGCGCTGTGTGCAGCGCTCTCCGACACGTTCGCCTTCCGCGCACTCGGCCACCTCGAAGCCGTCGTGCCTGCCGGCGTGGTGTTCATCTTCACCGCCGCGCTCGGCACCGACCGTCATCGAGTCGCGGTGTCGGCCGTGTGGATCGCAATGGCGCTGCTCACCGTCGCCGTGCTGCGCTTCCGCCAGACCAGCGAGGAGGCGACCTGGATGGGTGGCCGGCGGATGCGTCTGGCGGCGGCCGTCCCGGCCGTCATGGTCACGTTCGGCCTCACCGCGGTGGTCGCCGCCACGGTCGCACCGCGCCTGCCCGGGGCGGGCGAGAAGGCCCTCATCGACACGCGCAACCGTCAAGGCAGCGTCACCGAAGTGCTCAGCCCGCTCGTCGACCTCGGCGCCCAGATGCGCAACCGCGGCAACCTGGAAGCGTTCACCGTCGAGTCGTCCGACGGGGCGCACTACTGGCGCACCTACGCGTCGTCCGACTTCGACGGGCGCACGTGGGTGCCGGTGGAAGAAGACCTGTTCGAGATGGGCGACCGCTCCGACAGCGTGTTGCTGCCCGGCTCACGCACGCAGCAGTCGTTCCGGATCCTGGCACTGAGCGGCCACACCGTGCCGGCTGCCTATCGGCCGGTCGCCGTGTCGCCCAGCGACGTGCTGTGGACGGAAGGCACGCAGATGCTGGTGCTCCCCGACGTGAACCTGGAGCGAGGCGACAGGATCGCCGTCGAATCGATCGTGCCGCGCCCCAGCGTCGACATGCTGCGCGCCGCCACCGTTGCCAATGCGCCGGCGGGCAACCTCGACCTTCCCGGCGGGCTGCCACAGATCGCACGCGACGCCGCGGTCGAGGCAACTCAGGGCGCCACCACGCCCTACGACAAGGCGCTCGCGCTGCAGAACTGGTTCCGCGACAACTTCACCTACGACCTCGACGTGCAGTACGGCAACAGCTACGACGCCACCGATGCCTTCCTCCGCGGCCGCAGCGGGTTCTGCCAGCACTTCGCCGGCACGTTCGGCGTGATGGCCCGTTACCTGGGGTTGCCCACCCGCATGGCTGTCGGCTACACCCCCGGCGACCTGCGCGCCGACGGCTTGTACCACGTGTACGGGCGGCACGGCCACGCGTGGCCGGAGGTGTGGTTCGACGGCATCGGGTGGGTGGCGTTCGAACCTACGCCCGGCCGCGGCAGCCCCGACAGCGTCGACTACACCGGTGTCGCCCCTGCGCAGTTCGCGGGCAGCGTCGACGGGGGCAACGGCACACCGCAGACCACGCCGGCCACCGTGCCGCCTCGCGACGGGGGCGATCCCGACGCGGCCACCACCGTGCCCGGCGGTGGCCGCCCGGGAAGCACCGGGGTCACCACCACGGCAGTCGCCGGCAGCGTGGGTGGCGGCAGTACCAGCTCCGGCTCCGGCGTGCCGTGGGTCGTGGCCGGCCTCATCACGGCGCTCCTGGCCTGGATGCTCATCGCACCACGCATCATCCGCTCCGTCGGTCGCCGCCACCAGCACTCCGCGCGCGAGCGCGTGATCGGCGCCTGGCAACGAACACTGGGCACGCTGTCGCTCGCGGGCGCGCCGCCCGTCGCCGGCGAGACGCCACTGGAGTACGCCGCCACGGCTGAACGAGCGACCGGTGCCGACCACCGGGCACTGCGCGAGCTGGCGGTGCACGTCACCCGCGCCGTCTACTCCACCCGCGACATCGACGAGCAGGCCGCCACTCGTTGCGAACTGTTGAGCAGCGAGATCGACAGCGTCTGCCGCGACCGCACACCCACCTCGGTGCGTCTCAGAGCGTTGGTCGACCCGCGGTTGATGCGCCGCCGCTTCGCGAACTGAGCGGCAGGCAGGGTCGTTGCGGCCGGGTCGGTGGTTGCGCCGTGCGGATCAGTCGTCGGCGCGAGAGCGTGGCGGCGCACCGAAGCGACCGCGCATCGACTCGGACAGGTGATTGAGACCCGCCTCGCTGAGCGTACGAGCGTGCCGCTCGGCGAACAGCGCAGCGACCACTGCCCCGACGAACGCCACGAACGACAGGTACGGGCTGACCGACAGGAGGCCGATGGTGAGCACCAGGCAGCACACCGCTGCAGCGCTGGCCACGAACAGCACCCGCCGGCTGCCACCACGTGCAGATGCGAGGTTGCGACCGAAGCCTGGGTCGCGCTGCAGTTGCTCTTCGATCTGGCGAAGAATCTTCTGTTCGTCTTCCGACAGCGGCATGGCGAGCTCCTCGGCGGTGGCCTGGCGCCATCTTCGCACGATTCGGCCTGCGAGACAACGCGAGCACCAACCGTTCACCTAGGTCGCGTCGTGTTCCGGCCCCCACTGCTGCGAGCCGCGACGCACCAGGCGCAAGCCGTCCGCCTCCACTGCACTCGCCGGGCCGATCGCCGAGCTGCCGAACCGCGTGCGGATGGCGTCGATCGTCTCCTCCGCGGCGTGCCACTCCTGCTCGGCCGCAGGAGCCGACGCCAGCAGGTCGTCGAGCGTCAACTGCTGCGTGACGTCACCGAAGTTGCTGGCACTCACGCCCAGTAGCCGCACGCCGGCCGACGGGTCGATGGCGTGCAGCAACGGCTCGACCGCGGCGACGATGCCATGAGCGGTTGCGACCGGCGACGGCAGCGTGATCGAGCGTGTGATGGTGTCGAAGCCCGAGAAACGAACCTTGACCGTCAACGTTCGAGCACCCGTGCTCTGCGCTCGCAGTCGGGTGGCGACTCCGTCGGACAGGCGAACCAGCTCGCGGAGCAGCTCGTCGTGACTGTGCCGATCCGTTGCGAAGGTCTCCTCGTGGCTGATGGACCTCATCGCTCTGTCCACCTCCACGGACCGATCGTCGATCGCCCATGCCAGCCGATGGAGGTGCCCGCCGTGAGCCTTCCCGACCGCTGCCACCAACGCCGCTTCCTCCAGTTGGGCGAGGTCGCCGACGGTGCGCACGCCCAGCCGTTCCAGCCGCTCCAGCGTGGCGGGCCCGACGCCCCACAACGACTTCACCGCCAGTGGGTGCAGGAAGGACAGCTCCTCACCGGGCCGCACCTCCCAAACTCCGGCGCCCTCGACCACCCCCTGCGGCGTTGCCCGTGGCTTGGCCGCCACCGATGCCAGCTTGGCCAGGAACTTGCTGGGGGCGACGCCCACCGAGCAGCGCAGCTGCAGCTGGCGCCACACCTGATCGCGCACATGATGAGCGATCTGTACGCCGCTGCCGAACAGGCGCAGCGCGCCGGTGACATCGAGGAACGCCTCATCGAGCGCGAGCGGTTCGATGAACGGTGTCACCGACTGGAAGATCTCGTGGACCTCGGCGCTCACCTGCGCATACAGCTCGTGGTCACCCGGGAGGAAGACCACGTGCGGGCATAGTCGACGGGCTCTGGTCGACGGCATCGCGGAGTGCAGACCGAAGCGGCGGGCCTCGTACGAGGCTGCCGCGATGACGCCTCGCGACCCGGTGCCACCGACCACCACCGGTTGCCCGCGCAGGTCGGGTCGCTTGCGCAGCTCCACGCTCACGTAGAACGCATCCATGTCGACGTGCAGGATCGTTCGACCATCCACCGTGGGGGCGGCCGGCCTCATCGGCTCACGCCAGGCGTTCGATGCGACCGTGCCGCCGCTCGGCGCCGCGCAACACGAAGTGGTAGTTGTCGGCGACCTCGCCGGCCAACCACTCGCCCACCGGCGAGTGCACCCACGGCGGGCTGGCCTGCAACAGCGTTGCTGCCTCGGCCCCGGTGGCGTGACGCACCTGCTCGACGATGCCGTCGGGATCGTCGATGACCACCTCACCGTCCACCTGCGCTGCCTCCCATGCCTCCACCGTGAGCTGCCAACCCATGTCGGGTGCGTCGACGGTGACCGTGTAGCAACGCTGTGCCCACGAGCCCACCACCAGGCCCGTCTCCTCGCGCACCTCGCGGGCCAACCCTTCCAGCAGCGTCTCACCCTGATCGATCACGCCTCCAGGCGGTGTCCACTCCACCGACCGGTCGCGGCGCCGGTTGGAGACCAGCACCAAGCCGTCGGCATGACGAATGAGGGCACCACCGACCGACCACTTCCTCAGCGAGCTCACCGGCCCTCGGCCCGGCGCCGGCGGCGACCGCGAAAGTCGCTGAGCCAAAGCTTCATCACCAGCACCAACGCCTCTTGGATGATGCTGCCCGACATCTTGGAGACGCCTTCGGTGCGGTCGTGGAAGCTGATCGGGAACTCGACGATCTTGCCGCCGGAGCTGACCATCCGATACGTCATCTCCACCTGGAAGCCGTAGCCGTCGGCCTGCACCGACTCGAACTGCATCTGCTCGAGCCCGGCCGCGCTGTAGGCGCGGTACCCGGCGGTGGCGTCGTTGACGGCAAGACCCAGCACCCCGGCCGCGTATCGGTTGCCCCAGCGCGACAGCATCCGCCGCCGACGTGGCCAGTCCACGGTGCGACCGCCGGGTACGTAGCGGCTGCCGATGGCCAAGTCGGCTCCGAACTCGACGTTGCCGATGAGTGCCGCGAGCACTGCCGGATCGTGCGACATGTCGGCATCCATCTGCACGCAGATCTCGGCGCCGTCGTCGATCGCCTTGCGCAACCCCGCCCGATAGGCGTTGCCGAGGCCGTTCTTCTCGGTACGGCGCAGCACGCTGACGTGCCCCAGTTCGCGGCCGAGCGCTTCGGCCTTGTCGGCGGTGCCGTCGGGGCTGCCGTCGTCGACGACCAGGATCTGCACGTGCGGGGCAGCAGCAAGGACCTCGCGGATCAGCCGCTCGATGTTCTCGATCTCGTTGTAGGTGGGGACGACAACGGTGGCTCGCACGGTCGGGCAGCCTAGCCCTGAACGGTCCTCAGTCTTCGGTGGCCGTACGTGCCGCACACGGGCGCCGGCCGGGCCGGTACCGCGGTGCCGTCAGATTCGACGAGGGCGGCGCACGACCAGCGCTGCCGAACCGAGGCCGACCAGCGCCAAGGCGAGCACTGCCATGGCGGATGTCTCGTCACCCGTGCGCGGCAGGCTGCTGTTGTAGCCGTCGGTCGTCGGGCACAGCGTTCCGGGCGCAGCAGCGCCACACAGGGTCGCCGTCCTCGAATCGTCGCTGCTGGTGGAAGGGCCGCTGCCGTCCGTGTCGGGGTCGTTGTCGCCGCCGGTGGTCGTGTCGCTGCCACCACCCGCGCTGCCGCCACCCGTGCTGCCGGTGCCAGAAGTGGTGGTGGTGAGCTTGGTGTCGTTGGTGCTCAGCGACGTCGTGGGGCACGGATTGGGGATGAGCGAGACACCCGGCAGGTCGCGGATGGTCACCACCGTGTCGCACGGATCATTGGGAGGGTTGGTGACGGGCGCGATCGTCGTGGTGGTGGCCGCGCCGGGTGTGCCGTTGCCCTCCAGCGTGATGACGAACGAGCTCTGCTCGGTGCCGTCGGTCTCGAGCGTGATGCTGCTGGTCGTCTGCAGGAAGCCGGTGGCCTGCGGCGTGAACACGAAGAAGTACGTGCACGAGTCGCCTTGCGCCAGCGTGGCACCCTGGCAGTTCTGGGCAGCGCTGAAGTTCGACCCGTCCACCGGAGCCCCTCCGAAGCCGTTGACGACACCGCTACCTGAGGCGACGCGCGTGAAGGTGACCGCGATCGACGACGACGTGGACCCGACGGCCGTGTCGGGGAACTGCACCAGGGTCTGGCTGACCGAGAGCTCGTTGGCTGCATGGGTGACCGCTGGGGCCCCCAGCAGCAACGCCAGCGCCGTGACAGCGACGGCACCCATGGCCTGAATACCTCGACTTGAACGACCCATGTCCCGCGTCCGCCTCTCGTTCCGTCGCACTCCGCCGCTGACGAACCACGAGTCATCGGTCGGGGCGGGTCGTGCCTTGAGTGCGAACCTCCGGGTCGGTGAGCACCGGCTGCACCCCAGCCGGCGGCGGGATGCTCGTTGTCCGGCGCTCACGTCTACGCTGACGAGCGTGACGGACGACGAACGGCCACTCTCTGCACTGCCCTCCCCCGCCGCACGCGTGGCGGCGTTCGCGGCCATCCTCATCGGCGGGCTGGCGGGCGGTCTCATCGGGTACACGCTCGTCAAGCTGCAGTGCGATGGCGAGTGCGCCGCGCCCAGGGGCATCGGGGCGCTCACCGGCGCGTTGCTCGCCGCGGGCGGGATGAGCGTGGTCGCGGTGCTGGTGCTGCGCGCCGTGGGTGAGTGGCGTCAGATCGAACAGCGCGAGAGCTCCGGCCGCAGCTGATGGCGGCCGACCCGGCGGGCCACGACAACAGTGAGCTGCTGCAACTGGCCTGCGACCTGGCGCTGGCAGCGGGGCGCATGGCACGCGACGGCCGTGCTCGCGAAGGTGTCGCCGCGGCCACCACGAAGTCGTCGGCAACCGACATGGTCACCGAGTTCGACCGGGCCAGCGAGGCCCTCATCGTGAGCGGGATCCACGCCGCACGCCCGCACGACGCAATCGTCGGTGAGGAAGGAACCGATGCGCCCGGCACGAGCGGCGTGCACTGGCTCATCGACCCGATCGACGGCACCACCAACTTCTTGTACGGGCTGCCCGGTTGGGCGGTCTCCATCGCTGCGCTCACCAGCGACGGAGCGCAGGTTGGCGCGGTCTTCGTGCCGGCCACCGACGAGCTGTTCACCGCCACAGCGGGAGGCGGCGCCTTCCTCAACGGCACTCGAATCCATTGCAGCCTCGCCGACGATCTGTCGCTCGCGCTGGTGGCCACGGGGTTCAGCTACCTCCCTGATCGGCGCGCCGCGCAGGCGCGGCGAGTTGCCGCATTGCTGCCCCGGGTGCGCGATCTGCGCCGCTTGGGCGCCGCCGCGCCCGACCTGTGCAACCTGGCTGCCGGCCGCGTCGACGTGTACTTCGAGCAGTGGCTGGGCCCGTGGGATCTCGCGGCCGGCGAGCTCATCGCCCGCGAGGCCGGGTGCATCACCGGCAGCCTCGACGGCGGCGCCGTGCGTCCCTCGTCCGTGCTCGCGGCCGGCCCCGGGTTGTTCGGGCCGATGCAGCGGCTCCTCGCCGAGATCGACGCCGAGCTCGGCTTCTAGACGACCGCACACCGCACACGCCTCCCGGCCTGGCATCATGGGTGACGTGGGTACTCGCATCCTTTCCGTCGAAGACGACGAGCGCATCCGTACAGCGGTGAAGTTGGCCCTCGAGGACGAAGGCTGGACGGTCGACGAAGCGGGCAGCGGCGAGGAGGCGATCGAGCTCTTCCACCGCTCGTCGCCCGATGTGGTGCTCATCGACATCATGCTGCCGGGCATCGACGGGTTCGAGCTGTGCCGCACGCTGCGCCGCCACAGCGACGTGCCGATCGTGATGGTCACCGCCCGCAACGACACTCACGACGTGGTCGCCGGCCTCGAGGCTGGCGCCGACGACTACCTCACCAAGCCGTTCGCACCCAAAGAGCTGTCAGCCCGCATCCGGGCGTTGTTGCGCCGCATCAGGCCCATCAGCCCCGGCCACGCCAAGCTCACCTTCGGCGACCTCGAGATCGTGCCGGAGGAAGGCAAGGTGCTGCGCAGTGGGCAGGAGCTGCATCTCACCAAGACCGAGTTCCGGCTGCTGTGCGAGCTCGCACAGAACCCTGGGCGCGTGTTCAGCCGCGAGAGCCTGCTCGACAAGGTCTGGGGTTACGACTACTTCGGCGACGGCCGGCTCGTCGACGTGCACGTTCGCCGGCTCCGCACCAAGGTGGAATCCGATCCGGCCAACCCGCGCCATGTGGTCACCGTGCGGGGCCTGGGCTACCGACTGCAGTCGTGACGCAGGCTCACCCGAGCATGCTCGCCAGCACGGGCACTGCCGGCGGCGCGAGCAACGACATCACCGCGGCCCTGACCATCCCACCCAGCAGCCGGGCTGATCGGTGGCGCCAGCGGTGGCGCGACATCCAACCTCGCCGGCTCAGCCTGCGCTCTCGCATCCTGCTGATGTTCGGGTTCGGCGCCCTGCTCCTCTCCAGCTTCCTCGCCACTGCCGCGTACAGCTTCACTCGCAGCAGCGTGGTGAACCAGCGCGACAAGGCAGGCATCGAGCAGGCCTACCGCAATGCGCAGGTGGCACAGAACGAGTTGAGCGCCAACAACCCGTCGGCCAAGCCGGCGATCGATCGACTCAACTCGCTGGGAGTGGCGCGATTCGCCATCAACTACCGCGGCACGTGGAGCAGCGGCAGTTCCACCCAGTTCGGCCCCGACAACATCCCGGTGGCCTTGCTGCAGCGCGTCATCGACGACTCCACGCCCTCGCGCATGATCACCCGCATCGGCGACGACCCGGTGCTCGTGATCGGCATCCCGCTCACGGTCACCGATGCCAGCTACTTCGAGTTCGTCGCTCTCGACGACGCCTCCAGCACCCTCGACAGCGTGCTGCTGAGCCTGCTGTTCGCCGGGTTCATCACCACGTTGGCCGGCGCGCTGCTGGGCACTCTGGTCGCCAGCAGGGCGGTCCGCCCACTGGGCGACGCCGCCCAGGCAGCCAAGGCGATCGCCGGCGGCCGGCTCGACACCCGTCTGGAGCCCACGGAGGACCCCGACCTCAGCGTGCTCGCCAACTCGTTCAACGACATGGCGGCCGCGCTGCAGGCGCGGGTGGAGCGCGACGCGCGGTTCGCCAGCGACGTCAGCCACGAGCTGCGCTCGCCACTGATGACACTTGCTGCGAGCGCCGAGGTGATGCAGGCTCGCCGCGACGACATGCCTGAACGCGCGCAGGCAGCACTCGATCTGCTGGTCGCCGACGTCACCCGTTTCCAGGGCTTGGTGGAAGACCTGCTGGAGATCTCGCGGTTCGATGCCGGTGCCATCCGGCTCAACCTCGACGATCTCTTGGTGGCCGAGTTCGTTCGGCACGCCGTGGCCGCGAGCAGCGCGCCGGCCACACCGGTCGCTGTCACCGAGCGGGCCGAGCGAGTGATCATCCGCGGCGACCGACGACGCCTGGCGCGCGTGATGGCCAACCTCATCGACAACGCCCGGCTGCACGGTGGAGGTGACGCGACGATCGCGATCACCGAACCGGAGGGCGAGGGCGAGCCGTTGGGTCACATCTGGATCACGGTCGAGGACCACGGCTTGGGGGTGCCCGTGGAGGAACGCAACCTGGTGTTCGAGCGCTTCGCCCGCGGTGCTGTGGCCGGTCGGCGCAGCAGCAGCGACGGCGCCGGCCTGGGCCTGTCGCTGGTCGACGAGCACATCCGCATGCACGGCGGCAGAGTGTGGGTGGAAGACCGGCTCGACGGCGAGCCCGGCGCCCGGTTCGTGCTCGAGCTGCCCGCGGACGAGGTGGGGGTATGACACCGCGACTGCGAACCCTGTTCGGCGGCGCGCTCGCCGCGCTGCTGTGTGCCGCGTGCGGCATCAGCACCGACGACTCACCGCGCAACATCCCGGCTGTCGATCAGCAGCGACTGGGCGTCACGGCCGACCGCAGCGCCGGCGCGGCCACCGGCACCGCCCGGGTGTACTTGCTGGCACCGGAGTCCGCCGGCCAGTCACAAGCGCTGCAGGCGGTGGCACGCGACGTCGACGAGACCGCGATCGATCTGCTCACCGCGCTCTTCGCCGGCCCCAACGTGGTCGAGCTCGACAGCCAGTTCCGCACCGCGCTCCCCGCCGGCGTGCAGCTGCTCTCCACCACTCGGCGAGGTGGCGTGCTGCGCGTCGACGTCTCCAAGGAGCTGGGGCAGCTGTCGGGTGAGGTGCTGGTGGCGGCGGTGGCCCAGATCGTGTTCACCGCCTCCGAGGTCGACGGCGTGGAATCCGTGAACATCTTGATCAACGGCGCCGACCAGCAGTGGCCGTCGGGCAACGGCGAGCTGCAGAGCGCACCGCTCACGGTGTACGACTACCCGGGTCTGGTGCAGTCATCGCAGCCGGCGTACCCGGCGATCCCCACTCCCGTTCAGCCGTAGCGGCCGAAGAAGACCGTCACCCGAAAAAGACCTCGGCGACCTCGTGGTAGAGATGCGGGTCGACCGGGCGGGTCTTGCCGACGGTCTCGGTGAGCGGCGCGGTGAGCACTTCGTCGCCACGCAGCACCACCATGTCGCCCCACGACTTGGCGTGCACGGCGTCGATGGCCGCGACGCCGTACCGGGTGCTGAGCACACGGTCGAACGCGGTGGGCGTGCCACCGCGCTGGATGTGGCCGAGCAGCACCATGCGGGTCTCGAAGCCGGTGCGCTCCTCGATGACGTTGGCGATGGTCTCGGCGATGCCGCCCAGCCGCACGTGGCCGAACTGGTCGTAGACCTTGTCGCGTGACTGCATCGTGCCCTCCTTCGGCTCGGCACCCTCCGCGACGACCACGATCGACGCATAGCGACCGCGTTCGTGCCGGCTGCGCAGCAGCTCGCACACTGCGCCGATGTCGAACGGCTCCTCCGGGATGAGGATGGCCGTCGCGCCACCGGCGATGCCCGCATAGGTGGCGATCCAGCCGCTGTGGCGGCCCATGACCTCCACGACCATCACGCGATCGTGGCTCTCCGCGGTGGTGTGCAACCGGTCGATGGCGTCGGTGGCGATCTGCACGGCGGTGTTGAACCCGAAGGTCATGTCGGTGCCGACCACGTCGTTGTCGATGGTCTTGGGCACCCCCACGATGGGCAGGCCGAGCTCTTGGTGCAGCTTGCATGCGACCGAGAGCGAGCCGTTGCCGCCGATGACCACCAGCGCGTCGAGACCCATGTCGGTGAACGTCGCCTGCACGCGCTCGAGCCCGTCGACGTGGTCGTAGGGACTGCCCCGGCGGGTGCCCAGCAAGGTGCCCCCGCGTGGCAGCATGCCGCGCAGCGACGACACGTCGAGCGGGATCGTGCGCCGCTCCATCACGCCATCCCACGCGTCGAGGAAGCCGACCAGTTGGTCGCCATAGACCAGTTCGCCCTTGCGGACGACTGCTCGGATGACTGCGTTGAGACCGGGGCAGTCGCCCCCACCTGTCAGAATGCCTACTCGCACGTGCACCGATCGTAGTGCGATTCTGCAGAAGAGGTCTCCGAGGATGGCGTGGAAGTCGGCAAACCCGGTCGCGTGGAAGCGACTGTGCATCGAGTGGGCAGTCATCGGCACCGTCGTTGCCGTCGTCTCGCTGGTGGCCACCGACAACCGCAACGCTGGCAGCTACCTCACCATCCTGCTCGGCGGCTTCGTGTACGTGGCCTTCGGTGCAGTGCTGGCCAAGTTCGGCTACCAACGCAAGACCCTCAAGCAGATCCGCGCCGAGGCAGCGGCTGCTCCTGTTCGTCAGGTGGGGCGCAGTGCGCCACCCTCCAGCAAGCCCAGGCCGGCACCCACCAGCCGCACCTCCGGCGGGTCGAACAAGGGCCCGTCACGACCGAAGCGCTGACCCCCGCCGGCCAGGGCCACTCGCTGCTCTTCCCTCTACAGTGTCGGTCATGACCTCGTCACGTCGATGTGTGATCGCGATCGACGCCGGCACCACCGGCGTTCGCAGCCGGGCCATCTTCCCCGGCGGGGGCGAGGTGATCGCCGACTATCGCGAGTTCGAGCAGCACTACCCGCAACCGGGCTGGGTCGAGCACGACCCGGTCGAGATCTGGGAAGCCGTGAAGGCCACCTTGGCCCACACCATCGGCAGCGTGGGCGTCGGCAACGTCGCCGCCATCGGCATCACCAACCAGCGGGAAACGGTGCTGGCATGGAATCGCCGCACGGGCCAGCCGTATGGCAGCGCGATCGTGTGGCAGGACCGCCGTACCGCCGGCCGGTGCGACCAGCTCACCGAAGCAGGCATGTTGCCACAGGTGCGCGATGTCACCGGCCTCGTGCTCGACCCCTACTTCTCGGGTTCGAAGGTCGAGTGGCTGCTGGCCAACAGGGCCATTCCCATCGACGACGAGCTCGCGCTGGGCACCATCGACTCCTGGCTGGTCTGGAACCTCACCGGCGGCGCCGTGCACGCCACCGATGCCTCCAACGCCAGCCGCACGATGTTGTTCGACATCCGTTCGTTGCAGTGGAGCGACGAGATGTGCGCGCTGTTCGGGGTACCGATGACCGCGCTGCCGACGGTGATGCCGTCGAGCGGCCGGTTCGGGGTCACCTCCGATCGCTGTGGCGTGCCCGCCGGCATTCCCATCTCGGGCATCGCCGGCGACCAGCAAGCTGCCCTCTTCGGCCAAGCGTGCGTGCAGCCGGGCATGGCCAAGAACACCTACGGCACGGGCAGCTTCATCCTGCTCAACGTGGGCGCGACGTGCCCGCCGCCTGCCGACGGCATGCTCACCACGGTGGCCTGGGTGTTGGCCGACGGCACCGTTGCCTATGCGGTGGAAGGCGCCATCTTCGTCACCGGCGCTGCGGTGCAGTGGTTGCGCGACGGCCTGGGCATCATCTCCACCGCCACCGAAGTGGGGCCGCTGGCGCAGTCGGTCGCCGACAACGGCGGGGTGTACGTGGTGCCTGCTTTCGCTGGGCTGGGCAGCCCCTGGTGGGATCCATATGCGCGTGGCACCATCGTGGGCATCACTCGCGGCACCACCAAGGCTCACATCGCCCGTGCCGTCGTGGAGGCCATGGCCTACCAGACCCGCGACGCCGTCGACGCGATGACCACCGCCGCCGGCGTCGAGATCAAGGATCTGCGCGTCGACGGCGGCGCCTCGGCGATGGATGCGATGCTGCAACTGCAGGCAGACCAGTTGGGTGTCACCGTGCGCCGGCCCGCCGACCAGGAGACCACCGCGCTCGGCGCGGCATATCTGGCGGGGTTGGCCGAAGGCGTGTGGCCGTCGCTCGAGGCCGTTGCGGCGGAGTGGGCGGTCGAGGCCCAGTTCGAGCCCAACCCTCAGCGCGTACAGGCCGACCTCGATCACGCTGCCTGGCGACGGGCCGTCGACCGCTCTCGAGATTGGATCCTCCACTGAACGATCGCCCAACGCCGCTCGCCGGCCGCCTCTTCCCCGCCGAATCGGCAGAGGCCCTCCTCGCTCACATCCACCCGCACAGCGACCTCATCGTGCCGCTCGCCAACGGCGAGCCCAGCCTGTTGCTCGACACGGTCGAGGCCGCCGCCGCCCGCGGCGACCTGGAGGGGGTCACCGTGCACCAGATGCACGCGCTGAGCGACCGCCCCTACCTGCACGGCGCGTACGGCGACAGGTTGCGGCACGTCTCGTACTTCCTGTCGCACGTCACCAGGCCCTGCTACCTCGCCGGCACGCTCGATCTCGTGCCCAACCACTTCAGTGAAGTGTTCAGCCACATGCAGCGACGCACCAACGACCCGTTGGTCATCGCCACGGCAGCGCCGCCTGATCGTCACGGCTACTTCAGCCTGGGCGTCAGTGCCGACTACACCAGTAGCTTCATCGGCCGCGCCAGGTTCTTCCTGGAAGCCAACGCGCAGATGCCGCGCACGTTCGGCCGCAACCAGATCCACATCAGTCAGGTCGCCGGTTGGGTGCGCAACGACCATCCGTTGGTGGAGGTGCCGCCGCCGGAGATCGAGGCCGACGACCACACCATCGCCGGCTTCGTCGCCGATCGCATCCCCGACGGCGCCTGCTTGCAGACGGGCATCGGCGCCATCCCCAATGCCATCATGAGCGCACTGGCGCACCACCGCGATCTGGGCGTGCACACCGAGCTCCTCAGCGACGGCCTCGTCGATCTCGTCGAGCAGGGGGTCGTCAACGGGGTGCGCAAGCTGCACAACCGCACCAAGGTGGTGGGCACCTTCGCGCTCGGCACGCAGCGCCTGTACGACTTCCTCAACGAGAACACAGCGGTCGAGCTGTGGAGCGCCCGCTACGTCAACGACCCCCGGCTGCTCAGCCGCGAACGCAACTTCGTGTCGATCAACGCCACCCTGTCGGTCGACTTCCTCGGCCAGTGCGCGTCGGAGACTCTGGGTGGCCGCTATTACTCGTCGTCGGGCGGTCAGGTCGACTTCGCCCGCGGTGCGATGTACTCGGAGGGCGGGCAGGGTTTCATCGTGTTGCACTCCACCGCGGCGAACGGCACCGTCAGCCGCATCGTGCCGCAGTTCGCCGCTGGGGAAGTGGTCACCAACTCGAAGAACACCGTCGACAAGGTGGTCACCGAGTTCGGTGTCGCCGAACTGCGCTCGAAGACGGTGCGGGAACGCACCAGAGCGCTGATCGCCATCGCCCACCCCGACCACCGCCAGCAGCTCACCTCCGAGGCGAAGCGGCTCGGCTACGCGTAGGGAGTGGGCGCTTGCGCCTACGGGGCCCTGAAGGGACACCGATCGAGCTGAACCAGCCGTTGGCCGGTTGACCAACCCGTCGATCTCAGAACGAGTGGCGTTTGCGGTATGCGCCGAGGAAGCGCTCGATGCGGTGCAGGGCCTCGGCAAGGTCGTCGGTGGGCGGCAGGAAGACCAGGCGGAAGTGGTCGTGCGTCGGCCAGTTGAAGCCGGTGCCCTGGACGATGAGCAGCTTCTCCTCCGCCAGCAGTTCGTAGGCGAACTGCTGGTCGTCGGCGATCGGGTACACCTTCGGGTCGAGCCGCGGGAACATGTACAGCGCAGCCTTCGGCTTCACGCACGTGACACCGGGGATCTGGGTCAACATCTCGTGCGCGATGTCGCGCTGGCGGCACAGGCGGCCCGTGGGCGCGACCAGATCGTCGATGCTCTGGTAGCCCCCGAGTGCCGTCTGGATCGCGAGCTGGCCGGGCGTGTTCGAGCACAGCCGCATCGAGGCGAGCATGTCGAGGCCTTCGATGTAGTCCTTCGCGTGACGCTTCTCCCCCGACACGACCATCCAGCCGGCGCGGTAGCCGCACGAGCGATAGTTCTTCGACAGCCCGTTGAACGTCACGAACAGCACGTCGCCGGCGAGCGAGGCGATGGACGTGTGGGTGTTGCCGTCGTAGAGGGTCTTGTCGTAGATCTCGTCGGCGAACACGATCAGCTGGTGCTGACGGGCCAGCTCGACGATCTGCAGCAGCAGCTCGTCGCCGTACAGCGCACCGGTGGGGTTGTTGGGGTTGATCACCACGATCGCCTTGGTGGCCGACGTGATCTTGCTCTTGATGTCCTCGATGTCGGGGAACCAGTCGGCCTGCTCGTCGCACAGGTAGTGCACCGGGCGGCCGCCGGCGAGCGACACCGATGCAGTCCACAGGGGGTAGTCGGGAGCGGGCACGAGCACTTCGTCGCCGTCGTCGAGCAGCGCCTGCAGGCTCATCGCGATCAGCTCGCTGGCGCCGTTGCCGAGGTAGACGTCGTCGACGGCGACACCCGCGATGTGCTTCTCCTGCGTGTAGTGCACGATGCTCTTGCGCGGAGCGAACAGACCCTTGCTGTCGGTGTAGCCGGCGGAATGCGGCAGGTTGCGGATCATGTCCTGCACGATCTCGTCGGGGGGGTTCAGGCCGAACACGGCGAGGTTGCCGATGTTGAGCTTGATGATCTTCTGGCCCTCTTCCTCCATCTGGCGAGCTCGATCGAGTACGGGGCCTCGGATGTCGTAGCAGACGTTGGCGAGCTTGGAGGACTTCTCGACGGGCTTCACACGGCGCATGCTACGCACCGCCCGCCCGCTACCGGCGGTGGATATCCACGTCACCGGCGACGCCGGCCCGCCGCTTGCGCTACTCGAGACCGTCGACGATGCCACCCAGCACACGGAACTCGTCGCGCTCGCGCGCATGGAACACACGCCCGGCGCGGCCTGCGGCCAACGCCACACCTCGACGCGGCAGCCGGCACCAGACCAGGTCGCCCGGGGTGTGGGCGTGCTCCCCGTCGAGGTGCTCGCTGCCCAGCAGGAACGCCGACAACCACTCCAGCTCCGGAACCGCCCCGCTGTGCGCCACTGCCGCCGGGCCGTCCATGCACATCGCCACCACCCAGTCGGCATCGAAGAGCTCGCGCAGCGAGCCTGCTGCGTGCGACAACCGGTCGGCCGGCGATGCAGCGACCAGCCCTGCAACGGTGTGCAGCACGGCCACGCTGCCGCTGGGCCGATCCGCCGCCACGGGTCGCACGTCCTCCACCGCCACGCCCTCCACCTGGCGAACCTCGGCGATCAGCAGGTCGACCAGGCTCGCGTCGGGCAGGCTGACGGTGAGGTCGTCGATGGCGCTGCCCCCGCCACGCTCGAGGATCTCGATGCCCACCACGTCGCCACCGGCCGCGCCGATGCGGCTGGCCACCTGACCCAACGCACCCGGGCGGTCGGGCAGCCACAGTCGAACGACGAAGGTGTGCATCGCCGGCCGACGCTAGTGACGCAGCGTGTTCGACCGGTCACCAATTCGTGACATCTGTGTGAATGGCTCGTCGGCGCGGGCCGAAGCGCACGCTCACCCCCGACGAGTGCAGCACGCTGATCGGTGGTTGCTCGACCAGGCCCGGAAAGCCGGCCACCGCGACCAGTTGGTCGTCGAGGTGCTCGAGCGTGGCTGCTCGCAATGGCCAGGTTGCGTGCTCGTTGGGCCAGTAGCGCGTGCGGCCGCGCCGATCGGGCAGGAACAGGCCCCAGCGAGCGGTGAGGAACTGCTCGAGTGGCGAGGGGTCGATCTCCTCCCCCACTCGCACCACCACTCGCGACGAGGCACCACGCGGCCCCGGCCAGCGACGGTGGGTGGTGTACTCCAGCCGGTCGCCCTCGCGCTGCAACCGCATGCGCGCCCACAGGTAGTTCAGCCCGGTGGTCCAACGCGTCAGTGCCACCGTCGCCAGCCGAGAGGCCTCCAACGAACAGAACACGACGCCGCGCCGGCCCTCCCCATCGACTCCGTACAGCCGGACGTTGGTTTCGAGGAACGAGCCGAAGTACGGCACGGCCGGCGCGCCGAACAGGCCGATGCGTTGCATCGAGAACGGCACCAGCGCGACGTAGCTGAGGCCGTCGAACACATCCGGCCGCACGCCGGGCGGCATGAACGGGGCCACCACTTCCGGTGCGACCGCCCAATGGATGAACGTCAAGTCCATCCAGTCCTGTGTGAACACCGTGCGCCCGGCAGCGCGCGGTGCAGTGGCGGTGATCGGCTCCGGCTCCACACGATCACGCTACGAGGGCCACAGCCGTCTGGTCGCCGCGATCCCACCTCCACCGTGGCGTTGCCGCGACCGGAGGCATGTGTGCGAGCATTCGAGGATGTCGAAAGAGCTCCCACCGGACTGCATCCAGGTCGTCATCGAGATTCCGCGCGGCAGCCGCAACAAGTACGAGATCGATCACGAGACCGGTCGGGTGTTCCTCGACCGCCGACTGTTCACGGCCACCACCTATCCCGCCGACTACGGCTTCGTACCCGAAACGCTCAGCGGCGACGGCGACCCTCTCGATGCGCTCGTCTTGTTGGAAGACCCCGTCTACCCTGGCATCTGGGTGCAGGCGCGCCCGGTGGGTGTGCTGTACATGCACGACGAAGCCGGCGAAGACGCCAAGCTGATCTGCGTGCCACCCAAGGAGCCGCGCTGGCAGGACGTGCACGACCTGGAAGACCTGACGCCACAGCTGGTGGAAGAGATCCAGCACTTCTTCGAGGTCTACAAGGCGCTCGAGCCGGGCAAGACGTCATCCACTGCCGGGCTTGCCGGCCGCGAAGCTGCTTGGGAAGAGATCCGCCAGTCGCAGGCGAACTACCGACCGCACTGAGGCACAGCGCCGAGCTGTCTCGCACCACGGCGGGCGCCTGGGCCAGGCTCAGACGATCAGCGGCACCAGGGTGGGGTCCGCGAACAGTCGCTCCGACGCGTGGATGGTGCAGCCGAGCGCACCAGCGGTGAACCCGAGCGAGCTCAGTTCGATGCGGCACTGCTGTGCGGACTCCGCCAGCGAGTTGGCACGCAATGCGGCCATTGCTTCCTGCATCACCCATGGCGCAACGTCGGGAAGGAAGCCGGCGAGCACGATGACCTGCGGATTGAACGAGTTGACGATGTTGGCCAGCCCGACCCCGAGCCAGCGCCCGAACCGCCTCAGCCCCTTGATCGCAATCGGGTTGTTGGCGCGGGCCCGTGCGACCACCGCGGCCACCTTCGCCTCCGGGCTCAACCGCCGGTCGCGCATCAGCCCGGCGGCGAGATCCGGCACCGCGTCGTACAACAGCGCGCGCAGGCCGACGGTGGTCTCCCAGCAACCCGTGCTGCCGCACGCGCACTGCAGCCCCCGCGGCTGCACCGTGGTGTGGCCGACCTCCCCTGCTGCGCCCGAGCCACCACGGAAGACGGCCCCGCCGATGATGACACCGGCGCCGACGCCGTTGACGGCCAGCACGTAGACCAGGTGTTGCGTTCCGGCAACTGCCCCTGCCCGGAACTCGGCCAAGGCGCCCAGGTTCGCTTCGTTGTCGAGGTCGACCGACAGATCGCCGCCGAGCGCGTCGATCAGACGCTGCCGCAACGGCTCGTCGCGCCAGCCGAGGTTGGGCGCCCGCACCACCACCCCTCGCTCGGCATCGGCGATGCCCGGCACGGCAACGGTGATGCCCGCCACTCGGCGCCCGTTGTTCTCGACGGCCTCGACCGCGCGCCGCAGCTCCTTGACGAGCACGGGCATGAGGTCGTCGAAGGCAGTGCTGGCGCCGCTCAACGGGCGCCACCGCTGGTACACGGTCTCACCCGCGAGATCGTTGGCCAGCACCGAGGTGAACCCCACCTCCAGCTCGAGACCGAGCGTGATCACTCGCGAGCCATCGAGTTGGAGCAGCGTGGCAGGCCTGCCCACGCCCTGGTCGGACGCCGGGCCGACCTCCTTCACCAGCCCGCGATCGATGAGGTCGGCCACGAGACTGGAGACCGTCGCGCGAGTGAGCCCGGTGGTTGCTGCCACCCCTGCTCTGCTCCGCGGCCCCTGCGCGGCGAGCAGGCGCAGCACCAACGACAGGTTGTGGCGCCGCACGTGCAGGTGCTCGACCGGAGCATCGAAGTGGTTGACTGCGCGAGGCACGGCGCGGACTGTAGCGAGGCGAGAGCGATCCTGATGACTACCGTGGCAGCCGATGAGCATGCCGATGCCCGGCGGCTGCCGCACCCAGCAGCCAACCATGGACGACATCGCCGCCACGGCGGGCCCGTCGCGCGCGCTCAGCTCGTTGGGGTTGTGCCGCGTGCACATGCAGCCGCATCTCTTCGTGCGGTCCACCGCCGGGCCGTGCCGTGCGTCGTGACCGTCGGCTGTCGGCCGCCGTCGGCAGCGCTGTCCTGCTCAGCATCGCCGTCGCCTGCAGCAGAGGTGAGCACCGTTCGACCTCCGACCGCTCCACCGAGGCGGCGTTGCGCGCCTCGGTGCGCGTGGAGGCCGAGGGGTGCACGACGAAGGCGCTCATCGGCGCCGGTTCCTTCGTGGCCGACGGGAAGGTGCTCACCGTCGCCCACGTGGTCGCAGGCGCCGACGAGGTGCACGTCGTCCTCGCCGACGGCAGCCGGGTCGACGCCGAGGTGGTGGCGATCGACCGGTTGAAGGACCTGGCGGTGCTCGACGTCGATTCGCCCACGCTGCCGCTGCCACGCGGCACGATGCGACCGGGCACTCGCGGCTCGTTCGTGGTCTACCGCAACGAGATGCCCATTGCGCAGCAGTTCGAAGCCATGTCGTTCGTCGACATCAACGCGCCCGACATCGACCATGGTGGTTCGTCGCTGCGGCGCGGCTACCAACTGCGCGCCCAGGTGGCGAGCGGCGACTCAGGCGCGGTGCTGGTGGCCGATGGGGTGGCAACCGGTGTGGTGTTCGCGCGCAGCACCGCCACCAACGGCAAGGCCTGGGCGGTCGACATCAGCGAAGCGGATGCGTTGCTGGCAGCGGCAGCGGCGAGCAACGATGCGATCGACATCGGCGAGTGCGTGTGAGTCAGTGCACCTCGGCGAGCAGCGCGGCGCCGACAGCGCCCGCCCGCTCGCCCAGCTGGGCGAACGCCAGCGTTGGATGCGGCCGCAGATCCGGGGCGTAGAGCAGATGGGTGAACCACCGTTGGATCGGGGCGAGATACAGATCTGCCGACGCCGCCAGGCCACCCCCGAGGATGAACGCCTCCGGATCCAGCACGTTGGTGAGGTTCACCAGGCCGAGCGCAACCCAGCGACCGAAGAGGTCGATCACCTGCAGTGCATCGGCGTCGCCCTCGCGAGCCGCGGCCTGCACGTCCTCTCCACGAACTCGTTCGGCATCGCCGCCCGCAAGCGCCACGACACGGCTCAGTCGCTTGGCGACCGCTGCTTCGCGGGCCAGGCGGCCCAGGCCGGAACCTGACGCGTAGCGTTCCCAGCAACCTCGCCGGCCGCACGGGCACGGCGGGCCATCGGGGTCGACCACCATGTGGCCGATCTCGCCGGTGAAGCCGTTCGCGCCGCGGATGAGTGCGCCGCCGGCGATGACGCCGCCGCCGATGCCGGTGCCCAACGTGACCATCACGAAGTCGTCGAGACCACGTGCTGCGCCGGTCTTCCACTCCGCTGCCGCGGCGCAGGTGCCGTCGTTGTCGACGTGCACCGTGGTTGCCAGCCGGCCGCTGAGCAATGCGCCGACCTGGAAGTTGTTGATGTCGACCAGGTTCGGCGCGGCACGCAGCACACCGCCGCGGGTGACGAGCCCGGGAACACCGACGCCGATGGAATCCCACGGGCCCATCGCAGCGGCCAACTCGACCAACGTGTCGATGATGGCGTCGGGCCCGTTCGGGGTGGGCCGACGTTGTTCCTCGATCACCGCACCGGACGGGTCGAGGATCACGCCGAGGCACTTGGTGCCGCCTACGTCGATGCCGAGGCGTCGCGGCGGCGTCATGCTTCGGCGCGGGTCTTCAACTCGCGCACGGTGTTCAGGATTCGCACCTCGGCGCGCCGCTTCACGAACCCGGGCAATGGCACGACGAGCTCGATGGTGAGGTCGTAGCGCACGTCGGTGCCGCCGTCGGGTGTGGCCGAGAAGTGGTAGGCGCCGTCGATGGTGCGCATGATGTCGCCTCGAATCATGTGCCAGACCAGCACACCGGGCGCCTGCGAGTAGTCGTACGTGAGCGTGTAGTGCGTGCTGCGACCCAGCGCCGAAGCGCGGTACTCGACCTCGATGGGGCGGCCCTCTGCGTCGCGGACGCGAACGATGACGTCCTTCACGTCTTTTGCCCACTCCGGATACTTCTCGAAGTCGACAGCGATGGACCACACGCGCTCGGGCGTGGCGACGATGGAGATGGTCTGGGACGCCGTTTCAGCCATGGAGATGCACTACCCGATCTTGCGGTTGGAAGGTTTTGCCGTCGGGTTGACCCGCGGCCCGAAAGAACCGTACCGCGCGGCCCAGGCACCGTTCATGCCAATGCCGAACATGGGCACCAGAACGCCGAAGGCGAGGGCGTTCAGCTCGCCCTCCTGCAGGCCGACCACGCCGACGGTGGCGCCGACGAGCGCAGCGAGCACCTGCACGGCCAGCGCCAGCAGCATCGCCAGCTTCACCGGCGCGTGCGCGGTGGCGCCGGTGAGCAGGTAGAGGTTCGCAACCCCTACCTCCTCGCTGCGCGACCGCTCGAGCGCCGTGGTGTACGCCCACAGCGAAGTGGCGATGCCGACGGCGAACAGCAGCAGCGAGACAGCGACGACGACGACTTGCGCGGGTCGGTGCGTGCGGAACGGGATGGCGATGGCCAACGCCACCAGGAACACCCCCGTGCCGAGGAGGTTGCCGCGCACCAGTCGAGAAGTCACCGGTTCAGTCTGCCAGGGCGCCCAGCGAGGTGCCCAGACGATGCGCCAGCACGTCGTAGGAGAACTCGCGCACTGCACGCTCGCGGCCGGCAGCACCCATGCGGCGAGCCTGGGCCGGGTCGTCGAGCAGCGCTTCGATGGCAGCAGCGACCTCTCGCGGGTCGTCGGGGTGTCGCACCACCAAGCCGGTGACACCGTGGTCGACGGCCTCTGCGGCGCCACCCGAGTCGCCGGCGATCTGCGGCACGCCGCACGCCGCGGCTTCCAGGAACACGATGCCGAAGCCCTCCTGCTCCAGACCGCCCCACCGGTTGCGGCACAGCATTGCGTACGCATCGGCACAGCCGTAGAGGCGCGGGAGATCGTCGTTGCTGACGCGCCCGAGGAAGCGCACCGGTGCGTCGAGCGACGTGGCGAGACCTCGCAACCGTTGTTCGTCGCGGCCGCCGCCGGCGATCGCCAGCAGCAGCCGCGGCCTCGACGAGTGCAACAGCGCCGCCGCGCGGATGGCGGTGTCGAAGCCCTTGCGCGGGACGAGGCGGCTGATGCTGACGAGCAGTTCGGCATCGTCGGGGATGCCGAAGTCGGCCCTGGCCTGCGCCCGCTCGCTGTCGGCGAGCGGGTGGAAGCGATCCGTGTCGACTCCCGGCGGCACGACGGTGATGGGCAGCGGTCGCCCTGCTGCGTGCTCGGCCTCGGCCGCGGGATAGCCACCGGCCGCGACGATGTGTCGCGCCCTGCGCAGCACGTACCCGAGCGTCTGCTTGCTCAGCGGCAGCCGGCCCGGCACCGTCACCTCGGCACCGTGCAGCACCACGTCGTAGGGCAGGTCGAGCGACGGCCCGACGAGGCCGAGCGGCAGTGCCGGATCGAGCACGATCAGGTCGGCGCCGACGTCGCGGGCCATCGTGTTGATCCGTTGCACCATCCACGGGTGCGGCAGCAGCACGGGTTCGCGTGTTCGTTCGATGTGGAACGCCTGCTCCGCGTCGAACGCCGCGGCACCGGCGTACGGGCTGGTGAGCACCGCGAACGAATCCGGCGGCAGCCGACGCCACCACTCCCAGAGCAACGACTGGATGCCACCGATCTTGGGCGGGAAGTCGTTGGTGACCAGCAGGTGCTTCATCGGCAGGCCTGCAGTTCATGCTGGACGTCGGGGTGTGGGTCGGTGGCGGGCATCAGGTGGTGCAGACCCAACCGAGCGACGGCCCACACGGCGTGGACACGCAGAATCGGGTCGCGGTGCAGAAGGTACTCGCCCAGCACCCGCTGCACGTCGGCAGCGGCCGGGTCGCCCACGTTGCCCAGCACGACCAGCGCGTTGCGGCGGATCCACCTGGGCTCGCGGCCGGCCAGGTACCAGGCGCCCCACTGCTCGATCAGGTCGTGGTCGCTGCACTGCAGCAACGGCATGACCTGCACCCACGCGCGAGCGTCGTCGACGGCGCCGGGCGTGTGCCGGTCGCCGAAGCGCACCGAAGGTGGGCACACCTCCTGGCAGTCGTCGCAGCCGTAGATGCGGTCACCCACGGCCTCGCGCAGGTGGCGAGCGATGATGCCCGGCTTCTGCAACACCCACGCCAAGCAGCGAGCGGCATCGACGACCCCTGGTTGCACGATGGCTCCGGTGGGGCAGGCATCCAGGCAACGCCGGCAACTGCCGCAGCCGTCGGGCGCGGGTTCGGCGCTCGTGGGCAACGGCGCGGTGGTGACCACACATCCGAGCACGAACCAACTGCCGGCGCCGGGCACGAGCAGGTTCGCGTTCTTGCCGTACCACCCGATGCCCGCCTGGTACGCCACCTCACGGTCGACGATGCTGTTGTCGTCGGCGAAGGGCACCGCCTTGAAGCCGTCGGCCCGCAGGCGATGCGCCACCGCCCACAGCGCTGCGCGCAACGGCGCGTAGTGGTCGACCCATGCGTAGCGCGCCACTCGGGCTGTCGCCCCCGCGGGGCGCACCGGCTCGGCCAGCAGGTACGGCCGAGCAGCAACGAAGACGGACCGTGCGCCGGGCACCGCTCGCGAAGGGTCGGTGGAACGCGCCGGGTTGCGGAACGTGAACTGCATGCCGTCGGTGAGGTCGCGAGCGATGCGATCATCGATGGCCGCCCGTGCCCTGGTCAGCACTGCGGCCGGCGCCACCCCGGTGTGACTGACATCGAACGGCCGCGTGAGCAGGGCCAGCTCGCGGAGATAGGCGGCGCCGGTTGCCGGGTGCAACGGATCAGCAGGCCTCACGGTGACGAAGCGTAGGCACCAGCCCGGCCGCAGCGAGCAACTGCACCGCCCGCATCTCGGCTGCGTCGAACTCGAGCCGCTCGCGGCGTGCCGGGGAGAGCAGATGAGTGACCACACAGTCGGCACACGCAGCAGTGCCGCTCATGACACAGGTGTCGCAGGAGATGACGAAGTGGGACATGCCCGCATCATGCACGACGGGTGTGACGGAGTTCCCGAGCGGTCATCCGGGGCGAAATGCCCGGAGGCGCCGGCCGCGGCAGGTCAGCGGCGAGCGAGGGTGAGAAAGGTGTCGCTGGCGACCACGTTGGCGCCGGCCGCGCGCACGTCGGTGACGATTGCCTGGTCGTTGGTGACCACCACCACCGGCCGGCCGACGTCGAGCGCGGCGACCTCGGCGCGCAGCACATCATCGGCGGTCACGCCTTCCGGCGAGAAGCTGACGCGCACCAGACGGCGACCGCCGGCCGCCGCGCCCACGATGGAGGCGCCGTCGAACACCACGTGGATCAAGCTGCCCCAGCGCCGTGCCAGGTTCTCCGCGGCCTCGATGCACACGTCGCGCTGTCGATCCAGGGGCAGCTGCGGCCAGCCCAGCTTGGCCACGTTGTAGCCATCGACGAGCACGACTGCGTCGGCTGCCCGCAACAGGTGCTCGCCGGCAGCATCGCTGTTGCCATAGATGCCGCCCGGCAGAGCGAGCGGCTTGCGCTGCCGACGACGAGCCGAGGGCGATGGCCCACGAGTGAGACCGAGCGCCTCGGTGAGCAACGCTCGCACTCGCTCGATGTCGCCGGGGCCGCCGGCATGCACAGCGGCCCGATCGGCCAAGGCAGTGTCGCGAGCGGCTCTGGCCGCCGCCAGCTCGGCCTGCACCGCAGCCAACTCGGCGTGCACGGAGCCCGTTTGCTGCGCAGCGGCCTCGGCGCCCGAGGCACGCTTCTGCGCCGCACGCTCCATCTGCCGCAACTGCGTGCGCAGCCCGGCCACTTCAGCGCATGCCTGTTCGGCGGCCGCCTGCGCTGCGGCACGAGCGGCGCGTTCGGCCTCCAGTTGGTCGCGCACCAGGGTCAGTTCCAGCCGAGCACGCGCCGCCGCCGCCTCGGCCGCCTCGCGCCGCCGCTGCTCGCGACGCAGCTCGCTGGCACCGTCGCCGGGCGGCTCGGCTGCCGCTGCCAGCGCCGCGACGGCCTCGGCCTGCCACCCGTCGGACCGCCGCAGCCACAGCAGGCCCACGTCGTCGACCAGCTCGTCGGTGGCGACCAGCCCGAGGCGCCGCAAGAACTCGCCGTCGGCCTCCACCGCCTCGCGCACCTTCGCCAGCGCCGTCGGCGGCAGCTTGTGAAACCGCAGGTACGGCTTCAGCCCGGCTGGCGACGCCAGCGGTGGGCGCAGCTTCGCCCCCGCGGCAGCGATGCCGACTGCGAACTCGAGCGCCGACTGCAGCGCACGATCGGGAAGACGTGGTGCCGCCGCGGCGTCGGTGGCATCGTCGGCAGACACAACCACCAGGCTAACCACACCGATCGCAACGACGGGTCGAACGCATGTTCTTGACACCGAACGGACGTTCGTGCTCAACTTGCGCATCGTGCAGCGATCGTTCGACGACCTCGGAACCCCACTGGCCGATGTCACGTTCTGCGTGCTCGACATCGAGACCACCGGCAGCGACCGCGGTGGCGACCTCATCACCGAGATCGGGGTCGTCAAGGTTCGCCACGGCCAGTGTCTGGGCACCATGGCCACCTTGGTCAACCCGGGCAAGGCCATCGCCCCCAGCGTCACCGTGCTCACGGGCATCACGCAGTCGATGGTGGCCAAGGCACCGCGCATCGAGACGGTGCTGCCCACCTTGCAAGAGTTCGTCGGCGACTCGGTCATCGTCGGCCACAACGTCGGTTTCGACATGGGGTTCATCAACGCCGCGCTGCTCCGCAGCGACCGGCCCGCCTTTCGCAACACCGTCGTCGACACGCTGCCACTCGCTCGTCGGCTGGTGCGCGACGAGGTGCCGGATTGCCGCCTGGGCACGTTGGCCAGTCGCTTTCGGCTCGATCATCGGCCCAACCACCGCGCGCTCGACGACGCGCTCGCCACCACCGACCTGTTGCACCTGCTGCTCGAGCGCGCCGCCGGCCTCGGCGTGCTGGGCCTCGACGATCTGGTGCTGCTGCCCAAGATGGGCGGCCATCCGCAGGCCGGCAAGCTGAAGCTCACGCACCAGCTGCCCCGGTCGCCCGGCGTCTATCGCTTCCTCGGCGCCAACGACGAGGTGCTCTACGTGGGCAAGGCCACCAACCTGCGCCAGCGAGTGCGCAGCTACTTCGGCAGCGACGATCGGCGCAAGATCGGCCCGATGCTGCGCGAGACCCAACGCCTTGCACATACGGGCACCTCCGATCCGCTCAGTGCCGAGGTGCTCGAGCTGCGCTACCTCCACCAGCTGAACCCGCGCTACAACCGTGTGGGCACCACGTGGCAGAAGTACTGCTACGTGCGCCTCACCACCGACGAGACATGGCCGCGGTTGGTCATCACCAACGAGCCTGCGCTCACCGGCGTGCACATCGGGCCACTGGCGTCGCGCGCGATGGCCGCGTCGGTCATCGAGGCCGTGCAGTCGGCGTTGCCCATTCGCCGCTGCAGCACCCGCATCGGCCGCAACTTCCGGCCAGCCGCCGATGCCTCACCGTGCACCGCGGCCAGGTTGGGCGTGGCGCTGTGCCCGTGCAGCGGCACCGCCGACGAAGCCACCTACTGGCGAGTCGTCGGCCAGGTCATCGCGGCGTTCTCCACGTCGCCGCAGCTGGTGCTCGACCCGCTGTGGGCCAAGATCGCCGCCCTCGCCGGCGAGCGCCGCTACGAGGAGGCCGCCACCATGCGCGATCGCGCCACGGCGTTCTCCACCGCCATCACTCGCCAACGCTTGTTCGACCAGTTGCGCGCGGCCGGCGATGTCGGCGTGCAGTTGCACGACACCGTGCTGCACATCCGCGACGGCGTGCTGCACAGTGCGCAACCGGCCGACCAGCTGGCCACCGGCCTCGAGCTGGCGCCACCCGCGACGGCCGCCTTCCCGCTGCCACTCCCCCGGCATGCGGCCGACGAGGTGCTGTGCCTGGCCCGTGCCATCGAGCGGGCCAGCTTTCACGCTCGCCTGCTGTGGTGCAGCGGCGAGTGGGCCTGGCCCGCTACACGGGTGCGCGAGGTCACCCGTCTCGGCGCCGCCGCCTGACTTCGCTACCTGCCTTCGATCACCGCACCGGCGTGGTCGATGCGCAGGATCTTGGTGTGGCCATCGGCGGGCAGCGCGGCCGCCAGTTGCTCGGCCTCGTCGACCGCGCACATCGCCGCCACCGTCGGCCCCGAACCGCTGAGCCAGGCTGCCCAGGCGCCCGCCGCCAGCGCCGCGTCGAGTGCCGCTCGCGAGGGTTCCGCCGCCGCCAACCGAACGTCTTGATGCAAGCGATCCTGCGTGGCGACGCGCAACGCATCCACCTCGCCGGCGGCGAGCGCCGCGACGAGCAGCGCGGTGCGACCGACGTTGAACACGGCATCGCCGATCGGCACGTCGCTGGGCAGCTTCGTGCGCGATTCGTCGGTGGATGTCGCGAACGACGGCACCCACATCACCATCGCCGGGTCGAACGACATCGGCACTCGCACTGCGCGGCCGCCGGCAGTGGCAACGATGCCGCCGTACAACGATGCGGCGACGTTGTCGGCATGGCCCTCCAGCGCCGCGGCCAACCGCAACAGCTCGGGAAGCGCCGCCTGCAACGCATCGTGATCGGCGCCATGGCGTTGCGCGTGGGCCGCAACGAGGCCGCCCACCCGCACGGCGCCGCTGAAGCCCATGCCCCGGCCCACGGGGATCGGCGAACGCACCCACAACGGCCCCTCGCCACCGTGGGCGCGGAAGGCAACAGCGGCGGGATGGTGCTCGTCGACTGCTTGCGCCGCCTCGGGCGCTTCGCCAGCGCCAACCTCGGCGTGCAACGTCAGTGCCATTCCCAGCGCATCGAAACCTGGCCCCAGGTTCGCCGACGACGCCGGCACGCGAACCAGCATCAGTGACCGAGCTCCTCTGCGGCCTGCTGCGAGACCTCGACGAAACGAGCAAGTGTGGCAGCAGCCTGACCGGAATCGATCGAGTCGGCCGCCACCACCAGGCCCGCTTCGATGGAGTCGCACACACCCGCGACCACGAGCGCGGCCGCGGCGTTGAGGACGACGATGTTGCGGTGCGCCCCGTGCTCGCCACCCAGCACGCGATGCACCACTGCGGCATTGACAGCCGGCGTCCCGCCGACGAGCTCGTCCATGATCGCCGGGGCGAGCCCGAGCGCAATCGGATCGACCGTGAAGCTGCGCACGGTGTCGTCGTCGAGGGCCAGCACCGTGGACGGCCCGGTGGTGGTGAGCTCGTCGAGACCGTTGCCGTGCACCACCCAGGCGCGGTGCGAGCCGTGCAGGCGCAGCGATGCGAGCATGCGCTCGGCGACAGCGGGGTTGGCAACGCCGATCAGCTGCCGCTTCACGCGCCCAGGGTTGGCCATCGGCCCGAGCATGTTGAACACCGTGGGGATGCCGATCTCGCGCCGGCTGGGAGCAGCAAACCGGAACGCCGGGTGGTAGCGCGGCGCGAGGCAGAACCCGATGCCGGCATCTTCCACGCAGCGCAGCACCCCCGCCGGCGGCAGCTCGACCGCGACCCCCAGCTCCTCCAGCACGTCGGCGGTGCCGCACTGCGAGCTGGCCGCACGCGCACCGTGCTTGCACACCGGCACCCCGGCGCCGGCAGTGACGATGGCAGCCATCGTGCTGACGTTGATGCTGTGGCTGCGGTCGCCGCCGGTGCCCACGATGTCGACAGCCGTGGCCTGCAGTGCCGGCGACAACGGCACCAGCGTGGCGGCCTCCAACACTGCATCGAGCAACCCGGAGATCTCCTCGGGCGTCTCACCCTTGGCGCGCAGTGCCACCACGAAGCCGATCAGCTGGGCAGCAGTGGCCTCACCGGCGAGGATGGTGGCCATCGCGACCCGGGCGTGCGCGGCGGGAAGGTCGCGGCGTTCGAGCAGCTCGGTGAGCAGCGCCGGCCAACCCCCCAGTTCATCGATTCGACTCATGGGCGCCGAGGCTACTGGCGGCGGTGCACCGGGAGGCCCCCGAATCCCGCTCACGCAGCGAAGGGCTGGTGCCCCCTGCGGCGGGGTCGTCGCGCAGCTGGGTCGTCGCGCAGCTGGGTCGTCGCGCAGCTGGGTCGTCGTGCAGCTGGGTCGACGTGTCAGCCGGTGGGTGCTGCGAGCACGCTCGCCCAGTGGTCGAGCGTGCGGCGGTAGTAGGGGCGCTCGGGCGTCTCGGTGTGCACGTCGTCGATCATGATGTCGCGACTGACGCGAAGGATCGCGGCCATCACATGGTCGTCGGGCCGATCGGCCAGGCACCACGCCAATGCGTGGCGCGACACCGCGCGGAGATCGATGGTTTCGTGCAGCCGACGGGCGGCTTCGTCAGCTGCGCCGACCATGCAATCCCAGTCGCCCAGCACCCCCGACGTCGCCAGCCGGCCGAAGCCCGCCGCGCGCACCATGTCGCGCTCGGCGCGCCAGTCGGGCGCTGCGGTGCCGGCCTGCTTCGCAGCCGCAGGAAGCTGCCGAATCGAGACGACACCACCCGTGGTTGCCCGAGTGCGCTCGTCGAGCACCGCACCTGCGGCGAGGAGGCAGCTCGCCCGGGTGTCGGCCAGCGCTGCCTGAGCGCTCGTCAGCCCGCCGATCGGCTCGCGGGGCCCGAGCACAGGAGGCCCTATGCCGTGCGCCGCCGCTGGCGGATCATCCGCCGGCGTTCGCGCTCGGTGGCGCCGCCCCACACGCCGGCCTTCTCCCGCACTTGCAGCGAATATTCCAAGCAGGCCACACGCACGCCGCACTCGGCGCACACAGCCTTTGCCTCGAGCGCTTCGTCTTCGTCGTCCGGGTAGAAGATGCTGGGCTCAAGGCCCCTGCATGCCCCTAGCTGACGCCACACGATCTCTTTGGCCGACACGAACATGTCCCCCATTGTCAGTGACCGACGGGGTGGACCCCCCGCAGCGGCTCTGAATCTAGGTTGACTGCAGGGGGTGGCGCCAGACCCTCTTTGTGTCTTTTCTGCGCGATCGCGCCCGGCACCTGGCCGGTTGCGGCACCTAGGTGAGGTCGGCGCGCAGCTCGCTGATGGTGGATGGCAGCAGCTCGACCGACTCCAGGTACTCCGGGTGGTCGATGGCCAGCACCACCCCGTCGACGAACGCTGCCACCTGAGCAGGCGTGAACTGGAAGGTGATGTAGTGCACGGCCGCGGTGACGTGCTCGCGAGTGAGCTGAGCGGCGTGTTGCGGGTCGACCACGCAGCGCACGGTGTCGCCGTCGGGCAGGTGGAACACCACCGAATGCTCGATGCCCACCAACTTGGAGAGCCACTCTCGCATCTGGTCGTCGGAGGTGAGCTCGATGAACAAGGTGGCGCACAGCTGGCCCGGCTCGGGGATGAGCGGGTTGTACACGTCGAGCTCTTCCTGGATGCCCTGATCGGTGAACGTGCGCTCGACGCGGGCCATCTCCTGGATCTGGTAGCGCATCGTGTCGCGGTTCTCGAACATCAGCGTGACCACCGTGCCCAGCGACACTCGCCGACGGCTCTTCAGGTCGATGACGCGAGCGCGCAGCTCGGTGCGTTCGCGCTCGTACGCCCGCGCGTCGGCGATGTCGTCGAGGGTGAGCTTGCGCGAACTCAGTTCGGTGGTCATCGTGCGTCACCCTCCTCGGGGAACCCGTATGCACGGGCGATGAGCTGCAGCGGGTGCTGTGGCACTTCGCCGGTCTGCTCGTTGATGGCCGTGTTGGCCAAGTGGCAGTCGCCGGCGACGACATCGCCGTTGGCGCGCTGGATCTCGTCGGCCAGCTTGCGGGCGATGGGAATGCTGATGTCGGTGTTCTCGGCCCGCAGGCCCCACATGCCGTCGATGCCGCTGCACTGCTGCACGAGCTTCACCTTGGCGCCGGTGAGCTTGATCAGGTCGCGGCTCTTCAGCCCGATGTTCTGCGCTTTCAGGTGACACGGCGTGTGATAGGTGACGGTGCTGGGCACGAAGCCGGTGAAGTCGGTGTCGAGCGCGGTGCCTTCGCCCTTGTGCACTTTGATCAGGTACTCGGCGGCGTCGTAGGTGTGCTCGGCCACGAGGCGGGCATCGTCGCCGCCGACGTAGTCGATGTAGTCCTTCTTCAGGATGTAGCCGCACGTGGGTTGCGGCACCACGATGTCGTGACCCTTGCGCACGCTCTTCGCGAGCGCGGCCACGTTCTTCTCGGCGACCTTCGTGAACTCCTTGACGTCGCCGCTGTGCAGCCATGGGGCGCCACAGCAGCTGGCACCCTCGGCGAGCGAGCACTCGATGCCGTTGCGTTCGTACACCTTCACCAGATCGTGACCGATCTGCGGCTGCTGGTACTCGACGAGGCAGGTGGGGAAGATGGCGACTCGGCCCTGCCGCTTGGCGATGCGCACCTTGGGGCGCTTCTTGAACCAGGTGCTGAAGCGCTGCCGGGCATACGGCGGCAGCATGCGCACGGCGGAGACGCCGGTGGCCGCTTGCATCGCCTTGCGGACGACGCCGCCGGGCTTCGCGCCCACCATCTTGTTGGCGACTGGCGCGGCCAGCGTGGCGGCCTTGCCCATCAGATCGGTGTGCCCCATCACGGCGTCGGTGGCGCGGTCGCGCAGCGAGACCTGCTTGTTGGCGTGCCGCATCGCATCGGTGCGCAGCATCAGCCGGGGGAAGTCGAGCGCCCACTCGTGCAGCTCGGGGATGTAGGGGCAGTTGACGTAGCAGAGCTTGCACTGGAAGCACTCGTCGACGACCTGGTCCTGCTGCGCAGGGGTGAGCCGGCCGGCGTCTTGGTCGTCGTGCTGATCGATCATCTCGAACAGCGTGGGGAACGACGTGCAGTACTTGAAGCACAGCCGGCACCCGTGACACAGGTCGTACACCCGAGTGAGCTCCGCACGAACATCAGCCTCGTCGACATACAAAGGATGCTTCGGGTCGTAAATCGTCGTCATGGGAGCCAGCCAGGTGGTGTCGGAGGAGCAGGGGTGGTGTGGAGGGGGGCGAGCCCCCCTCCACGGTCGGCCGACACGGTTCCCGTGAGGCCGACAGCAATTGAGTGCGCCGCAGGCGCTCCGAACCCCTTCTGAGGAACGGAGCGAGCGCAGCGAGCGAGAGACTCAGAGACTCTCGAGCCCCTGGGCGAAACGCCCGGCGTGGCTCTTCTCGGCGCGAGCCAAGGTCTCGAACCAGTCGGCGATCTCGGTGAAGCCTTCGTCGCGGGCGGTCTTGGAGAAGCCCGGGTACATCTGCGTGTACTCGTAGGTCTCACCGGCGACTGCCGACTTGAAGTTGTCTTCCGTGTCGCCGATGGGCTCGCCCGTTGCCGGGTCGCCCACCTGCGCCAGGTAGTCGAGGTGGCCGTGCGCGTGGCCGGTCTCACCTTCGGCGACCGAGCGGAACAGCATGGCTGCGTCGGGGTAGCCCTCGACATCTGCCTTCTGCGCGAACCACAGGTAGCGGCGGTTTGCCTGGCTCTCGCCGGCAAAGGCCTCCTTCAGGTTCTCATGTGTCTTGGTGCCTTCGAGGCTCATGGTGTGCTCCTTGTCATAGGTTGGGTGTTCAGGTTGGGTTGTTGTCGGAGATCGATTGGCACGCCGGGCACAGGCCACCGAAGACGATGCTGGCGCGTCGCGATGCGAAGCCGTCGAAGCCGTGCACCTGCAGCTCGTCGAGACGCTGCACGTAGACGTCGCGCAAATCGCCGCAACGATCGCATTGAGCGTGGTGGTGGTCGACCACGTTGGGGTCGAAGCGGGTGGAGCCACTGGCGAAGTGCAGCACCTGCAACTCGCCCATGGCGGCCAGATCGTTGAGCGTTTGGTACACCGTGCGCAGCGAGATGCCCGGCATCAGCTCGCTTGCCGTGGCAAAAAGCGCTTCCGCGGTGGGGTGGGTCATGTTGCCGTGCAGCACCCGGAAGAGCAGTTGTCGCTGTGGGGTGACCTTGAGCCCACGCTCCCGAAAGGCGGTGCTGAGTTCGGCAGGTGAACGCACGACTTCACGATATCCGCGCGGCCCCGTGATCTGCAAGTCGTGCGAATTAGCATCTGTTGCGATGCGAACGATCGGTGCCGACGGCGTGTGCCCGCTTCCGTAGGATGCTCCGGTGCCCGACACGACGTTCCAACGCGACCTCATGGTGCGCCGGCTCGAGCAGGAATCGTTCGACGTGCTCATCGTCGGTGGTGGCATCACCGGCGCCGGCGCCGCACTCGACGCCACCACCCGCGGCCTGCGCACGGCGTTGATCGAGCGCGACGATCTGGCGTCGGGCACCTCGTCGAAGAGCTCGAAGCTGGTGCACGGCGGGCTGCGCTACCTGAAGGACGACCCCCGGCTGGTGTACGAGGCACTGCGCGAACGCCAGCGGCTGCGCAAGAACGCGCCGCACCTGGTGCAGGTGATGCCGTTCATGATCCCCATCCTCACCAAGGACGGCGTGGTGTCGCGCAAGATCGCCCGCGCGATGGGCTCGCTGATGTGGATGTACGACCTCACCGGCGGGTGGCGCATCGGCAAGTTCCACAAGCGTCTGCGTGCCCCTGCGGCGCTGGCTCACATGCCCACCATGCACGAGCAACGCCTCGCCTCGGCCTACCTCTACTACGACGCCGCCGCCGACGACGCTCGGTTGGTCCTCACCATCGCGCGCACGGCAGCGGCACACGGTGCAGCGGTCGCCAATCGATGCACGCTGGTGCAGCTCACCAAGGGTGCCGACGGCGTCGTCGACGGTGCCATCGTCGAGGCCGACGGCCGCCGGTTCCCGGTGCGGGCCAAGGTGGTGGTCAACGCCGCCGGCGTGTGGGCCGACGACGTGCGCGCGCTCGATGAGGGCACCCACCCCGATTCCATTCGCCCGGCGAAGGGCGTGCACATCACCGTGCCGTGGTCGAAGGTGCGCAACGACATCGCCGTCGTGATCCCGATTCCGAAGGACAAGCGCAGCCTGTTCGTCGTGCCGTGGGGCGCGCTCCCCGACGGCACCTTCGAGCACACCTACGTCGGCACCACCGACACCGACTACGACGGCCCGCTCACCGATCCGCAGTGCACCAAGGACGACATCGACTACGTGTTGCGGGCCTTGAACGCCAGCGTCAGCACCGGGGTCACCGCTGCCGACATCACCGGCGTGTGGGCAGGTCTGCGCCCGCTGGTGAAGGCCGGCGCGTCGGGGCGCACGGCAGATCTGTCGCGCCACCACTCGCTGCACATCAGCCCCGACGGCCTCGTCAGCATCACCGGCGGGAAGCTGACCACGTACCGCGAGATGGCACACGACACCATCGACGCCGTCGTCGTTCGCCTGGGCGTGAAGGCCCGGTGCCGCACCCGCAACCTGCCGCTGCTGGGCGCGAAGGGCTTCCGCGCCCAGCCCGCCGGCAGCGCTGCCGCGCATCTCGACGGTCGCTACGGCGCGCTGGCAGGCGAAGTGCAACGACTCGTCGCCACCGATGCCCACCTCGGCCGGCCACTGGTGCCCGGGTTGCCGTACCTGCGCGCCGAAGCCGTGTACGCGGTGCGCGCCGAGATGGCCATCACCCTCGACGACGTGCTCACCCGGCGCACTCGCGCCCGTTTGCTCGACCGAGCGGCCACCGTGGCCGCGGCACCGGCGGTGGCAGCGTTGCTGGCGCCGGAGCTGGGCTGGGATGCTGCGGAGACGCAACGGCAGATCACCCACTTCATGGCGCTGTGCGCCGCGGAGGATGCCGCCGCGCACACCAGCCACGTCGCACCCGCGGAGGCCGCGACATGACCCAGCCCACGTCTCCCATCGAGCTCACCGGTGCGGTCGCCCGGCTCGGGGCCGTCGCTGCGCTGCCACCTGGTTTCGGCGAGCGCATCGGCGCCATCTGCGCCACCACCACCGATGTGGCCGCCACGGCGGAGGCCAGCCGCGACTGGTGGCCACTGGCCATGCATTGGTCGCTGGCCGGGCAGGTGCTGCAGCGGGCCGCCCTCGTGGCGCGCCCCACCGACACCGCGCAGGTGGCAGCCGTCGTCGCGATGTGCAACGACGCCGGCGTGCCCATCACCGCCGCCGGTGGTCGCAGCGGTGTGCTCGGCGCGTCGATCCCGCTGTTCGGTGGCGTGCTGCTGGATCTCACCGCGATGCAGGGCATCGTGGCCGTCGACACGACCTCGGGCGTGGTCGAGGTGCTGCCGGGCACGTTCGGCCCAGAGCTGGAGACCGAGCTGCGCGCCGGCTACGGCCTCACCATCGGCCACTTCCCGCAGAGCTTCGACATTGCCACGGTGGGCGGCTGGGTCGCATGTCGCGGCGCCGGCCAGTACAGCACTCGCTACGGCAAGATCGAGCAGATGGTGGTCGGCTTGGAGGTGGTGCTGGCCAACGGCAGCATCGTGCGCACGGGCGGCTTCCCCGCCGGCGCCCAAGGCCCCGACCTCACACAGCTCTTCGTCGGCAGCGAGGGCACGCTCGGCATCATCACTCGCGTGTGGCTCAAGGCCCACCCGGTGCCTCCCACCGAGCAACGCGCGGCATACGCGTTCCCCACGTTCGAAGCCGGCCTCGAAGCCTGTCGCCGCATCCTGCGACGAGGTGCCACGCCCGCTGTGCTGCGCCTGTACGACGCTGTCGAGAGCCAGCGCGGCCAGGGCGGCGACGGCAGCTACTGCGTGCTGTTGGTGCTCGACGAAGGCGACGAGTTGTTGGTGGCGGCCACGATGCAGGTGGTGGCGCTGGAGTGCGCGGCGGCCACGGTGCTGCCCACTGAGCTGGTGGAGAAGTGGATGCACCACCGCAACGACACCAGCGCGCTGCAGGCCCTCACTCGCAAGGGGTTCGTGGTCGACACGCTGGAGATCGCTGCTCCGTGGTCGGCGCTGCCCGCCATCTTTGCCGGGGTGCCGGCGGCGATGATGGCTGTGCCGCACGCTCGCGCGGCGACGTGCCACCTCTCGCACAGCTACCTCGACGGCGCCTGCCTGTACTTCACGTTCGCAGCCACTCCCCCGGCAGACGAGATCGAAACCACCTACGTCGCGTTGTGGGATGCCGGCCAGCGGGCCGTGCTGGCCCACGGTGGCAACCTCTCGCACCACCACGGCGTCGGCCTGAACCGGGCCCGCTTCGTGGCCGAAGCGCTGGGCGCTGCCATGCCGGTGCTGCAGTCGGTGAAGCAGGCGCTCGACCCGCGCGGCATTCTCAACCCGGGCAAGATGGGCCTGCGCACCGTGTTCGGAGAGGTCGAGTGGCCGTGAGCACCATCGATCGCAGCGCGCTGCAACAGGGCGCTTGGGTGTCGCTCGTGTTCGCGGTGCCGTTCTCCATCGGCTCGCGATGGGTGGCCGACCACGACCCCGGGTCGCCGTGGGCGTCGGTGCTGTGGCTGGCCGCGCTGGGCGGCTTCACGCTCGGGGCCGGCATTGCGGCGTGGGTGCAGCGCACCGGCTTTCCGTTGCTGCACGGCCTGGTCTGCGCCGGCGGCACCTACCTCGCGGCGCAGGCGGTGTTCATCGTCCTCAAGCTGTTTCGCGGCGGCACCATCAGCTGGCTGGGGGTGTTCTTCACGTTCACGGTGGTGCTGTTCGCCGGCCTCGTCGGTGGCGGGTTGGGCAGTGCCCTGCGCAAGCGGGGCATGATGCCCAGCAGCCAACGCAACAGCCGGCCCGTCGGCGAGCCGGATCAACTCGAGGAAGGGGGCGCTCGATGAGCGTGCTCGTGGTGGATGTAGGCACGTCCGGTCTGCGCGCGGCAGTCGTGCGGCCCGACGGTGAAGTGAGCGCATTGCACTACCGGGCGTTCCCCCCGGCCACGCCGTTCCCCGGGTTGGTCGAGTTCGATGCGGTGGGCATGGCCGCGGCGGTGCTGGAAGTGGCCCGCGCCTCGCTCGCCGAAGGTGGGCCGGTGCTGGCGGTCGGCATCACTGCGCAGCGTGCCAGCACCATCGTGTGGGATCGCGCCACCGGCGAGCCGGTGGGCCCCGGGCTCGGTTGGCAGGATCTGCGCACCGTGTTCGACTGCATCACCGCCAAGGCCGACCACGGGCTGCAACTGGCACCCAACCAGTCGGCAACCAAGGTCGCCTGGCTGCTCAACACGTACGATCCCGGTCGCGAACGCGATCTCTGCTTCGGCACCGTCGACACCTGGGTGGCGTGGGTGCTCAGCGAGGGCCAGGTGCATGTCACCGACCACTCGAACGCAGCGGTCACCGGTCTGCTGCGGCCGGATGCAACCGGCTGGTCGACGTCCGCGTGCTCGGCGCTCGGCGTGCCTGCTGCCATGTTGCCGGCGCTGGTCGACACCTCGTCGGTCTTCGGCGTGGCCAGCGCGCTCGCCGGGTCGCCGCCGCTCGCCGCGTTGGTGGGCGACCAGCAGGGCAGCCTCGTCGGGCAGAGCTGCGTGCGCCCGGGCCAGGCGAAGATCACCTTCGGGTCGGGCGGCATGCTCGACCTGTGCACCGACGCCGCAGCTCCCAGCACCGGCAACCGCACCTCCGAGGGCATCTTCCCCATCGTCGCCTGGAGCCGCAACGGCGTGTGCACATGGGGCGTGGAAGCCATCATGCTCTCGGCGGGCACCAACGTCGAGTGGCTGGTGCACGACCTCGGCATCCTCGACAACCCGGCACAGAGCCACGACGTTGCCGCGCTCTGCGACACCGCCGAGGGGGTGGTCTACGTACCCGCGCTCATGGGCCTGGGCACTCCTCACTGGGACTACGGCGCTCGCGGTGCCCTGCTGGGGCTCACCCGCGGCAGCGGCCGGCCGCAGATCACTCGCGCGGTGCTGGAGGGAGTCGCCCATCGCGGCGCCGACCTGGTGGAGGCCGCACAGGCGGGCTCGGGCTACGACATACCCGTGCTGCGCATCGACGGTGGCATGAGCGAGAACCCCACCTTCGTGCAGGCACTCGCCAACGCCACCGGGAAGCCGGTGGAGGTGTCGCGCCACACCGAGGCCACCACGGTGGGGGCCGCCTACCTGGCAGGGCTGGCAGTGGGCGTGTGGAGCTCGTTCGACGACATCGCCGGTGCCTGGAAGCCGCGCCTCGCGGTGGAGCCCAACGGCCAACTCGACCGGTCGCAGTGGGCCAGCGCGGTCGAACGTTCGCGGCGATGGATACCCGACCTGTCGGCTCTGGACTTCTAGAGTTGCTCTGCTCACCTCCGGCCGGGAAAGCTAGGGGTGATCGTTTCGAAAGGAATACCCCCAGTGGAGATCGAAGTGACCGAGCCCGGCGAGCATGCCGCAACGTCCAGCGCACGACATCGAGTCGGCCGCCGCGCCTTCCTCGGCGCCGGCGCGGGTGGTGCCGCGCTGTCGTTGTTGCCATTCCTCAGTGGTCGTGCCGCCGCGTCGGCCACCACCGACGAGAGCACCACCACGGCCGCCACCACCCCACCGCAACGACCCACTGCCGACGACGTGGCGTTGCTCTCGTTCGTACAACAGGTCGAGGTGACGGCGACGGCACTGTACGGCGAGGCCATCGCCATCGGCGGCTGGTCCGACGAGCAGGCCGTCGTGGTCACGTTCATCCGCGATGCGCACCGGGCCTACGCCCAGTCGCTCTCGGGCATGCTCGGCAGGTCGGCCCCCAACAACATGTCGCAGGAGCTGTTCGACGGCTTGCGCAGCGACTTCGTCGGCGATGTGGCCGGCGTGCTCGCAGCCGCGCAGGCGTTCGAGTCGTCGGCGGTTGCAACGCACGGCGATGTGATCGCGAAGTTGCAGGGCACCGATGGCGCCGCTCTCCTGGCGTCCATCCAGATCGCCGAAGCACGCTTCTGCACGGCGCTCGCCGATCTGGCCGGCGACACCGATCCGGTCACACTGCTAGTCGACGAAGAAGCCGAGTCCCTGGTGGGCAGAGGGTGATTGAGATGAACAACGAGCTCCCGAACGACACCACCGTCGCCTCCCTCGACCGGCGCGGCCTGCTGCGCATCGGCGGCCTCACTGCGGTGTCGGCCGTGGTGGTCGCTGCCTGCGGCAAGACCGAAGCCGGCACCGTGGGCCGCGTGGGCGAAGGTGGCCAGACGCCGGTGCTTGCCGACGCCATCGTCAACGACGGCGTGCTGCTGCGCACGATGGCCGGCATCGAAACCTCCATCGCCGCCGCGTACGGCCACATCCTGGAGGGCGGCTTCCTGTCCAAGGCCAGCGCCACCCTGCCGGATCTGGGCGATCAGTCCGAGTTGGTCGCCATCTTCCAAGCGCACCACGTCGTCGCTGCCGAAACGTTCAACGCGCTGGCAGTCGAAGCGGGGGCCGAACCCTGGCTGTGCGGCAACACCCGGCTCGACGATGCATACATCACGCCCATCTTCGAGCGCATCGAGCAGGGCATACCCGCCACCGACACCACCTTGAAGATCGAGCCCAGCGACGACCCCACTCGCGACTACGTCAACCTGGTGCACACGCTCGAGTCGATGGCGGCGTCGTCGTGCCAGGCGCTGGTGCCGGTCGTCACCTCCGCTGCCATCCGCTTCACCTCGATGCAGATCGGCGTTCGCTCGGCTCGGCAGGCGGCGTTGATCGCCCTGCGCATCTTCCCCGGTGGCTATGTGGCCGGCGTCGGAGAATCGGTGGTGGCCGAGACCGACGCCACCACCACCACCGCCGCGGAGGGTGCCGCTCCGGCGGCCACTGCCATTCCGCTGCCGTTCGCGCTGCCTGCTCGATTCGGCCTGCTCTCGCCCACCACCTTCATCGGTGGCGCCGGCGACGAGAACGGTGTGCGCCTGAAGTTCAACTTCGAGACGCCCAGCCTCAACTCGCTGGCGTATCCGTTCTACTCCTGCCCCTGACGCCTGCCCGTGACGCAGCCCGGCCTCGTAGACTCCTGGGCGGTGAGTCGGCCGGGTGGCCGCGGCACGGCTTCGACCGTGTCGAGGAAAGTCGGGACTCCGTAGGGCAGAGTGCTGGCGCGAGCCAGGTTGGGGCGACCTGACGGAAGTGCAACAGAGAGAGACCGCCGATGGGCCGGGCAACCGGTCACAGGTAAGGGTGCAACGGTGCGGTAAGAGCGCACCAGCGTGTGAGGCGACTTGCACGGCTCGGTAAACCCCACTCGGAGCAAGGCCAAGCAGAGAGCACGGGCGGCCCGTCCGCCGGCCGCAAGGTCGGCAACTCTCGGGTAGGCCGCATCAGAGGGATGGTCACCAGCACCACTTCGGTGGTGCTACAGAATCCCGCTTACAGGCCGACTCACCACCTACATCGCCTCTGAGCTGGGGTTCTGTCTCAACTTGCACGCAAGACGGCGCGGGTGACTCATCATGCGTTGCTCGCTCACTGTGCAACGGCACAGACCGGGGTGCCGTCTGTGCCGTGACACAGAACGCCGAAACCGATCGAGCAGAGAGCAGGCGACGCGTCGGGATCAAAGGGTGCGGGGTGCGAGCTCGAATGCGCCGGCGGCCGGCGCCGTGAGGGCACGGGTGGCTGCGGGAAGTGACAGCGCTGCGTTGCGGCGAGCTCCGTGACAACTTCGCATGCGCATACATCGGTGAGGCGCAGGAACAGTTGTCGCCGCAGCAACGAGAACACTGCACGCTGGACCCCACCGCCGTCGAAACCGCACTCTGACGCTCCGTGTGGAGCGACATCCTTCCAGCTCGACCGAAGTGCTCAGCCTCGGTCGCGTAGCGCCGGCACGATGTTGAACGCGTGCAGTGCAGGGCCGCGATCGCGGATGAGGATCCTGGTGATCGAGGCCTGATCGATCTGGCTGCGCCAGGTGATGGTGACGTCGACGCCCAACGCCCACGCCATGGCCGCCTTGATGGGGGTGGCGTGGCTCACCACCACGACATCGTGATGGCGGGCCGCCTCCAGCAGGTCGTCGCACGCCGCGTACACGCGATCGCCCATCTCCTGCAGCGACTCGCCACCGGGTGGGCGAAAGTCGGGGTCGCTGATCCATTGCTGCCACAGACCGCTGGGCACATCGCGCATCGGCACCCCGTCGAACTCGCCGTAGTCCATCTCCAACCAGCGCTCGTCGATCTCGGGCTCGATGCCGAACACCTCCGCCGTCTGGCGAGCACGCAGCGAGGGCGAGCACACCACTCGGTCCACCTGCGACACCACCGACGTGATCGCCGCGGCCTGCGCGCGCCCGACGTCGTCGATGGGCAGGTCGATGCGACCTTGCAGTCGCCCACCGGCGTTGGCCTCGGTGCGGCCGTGTCGAACCAGGTACAGCACCCCGCCAGTGAACCACACCCTCGCCCTACGTGTCGCTGAGGACGCCCTCACGCAGGAACCGGTTGCGCCGCGCAGCATCGTCGAGACCGAACCGGCGCCAGGCCCACCACAGCATCGCGGCGCCGGCCGCTTCCATCGCCACGTTCAGCCAGCCACGCTCCAGCGAGGGCACCTGGCTCTCCCCCCACGAACCGGCAAAGGGCCACCAGAACACCTTCGTCGCCGCAAACGCGCCGTCCCAAGTCAGGTGCAGCATCATGCCGATGGGAAGGCCCAGCAGCAGACGACGGATGGGCTTGCGGCCGGCGGTGACCAGCATCACCGACGCGAGCACCCCCACCGCAACCGTGAGGCTGTGCGCCCATCGGGCCTGACCGAACGGCACGTCGATGAGATCGGGCACCAACGAACCGACCAGCAGCAGCCGGTAGTCGAAGCGAGGGTCGGTGAACACGAAGTACACCGACACGAGTGCTGTGCCCAGGAACCACAGGAACATGCGCGCGCCGCCTAGCGGACGATGATGCGCCCGCACTGCGGGCATTCGGCCAGCGTGTCGGCTGGCACGGCCTTCACGAGATCGAGCTCGCGCGGTGACAGATCCATGTGGCAGCCGCTGCAGTGCGAACCCTCCAACCTCGCGACCCCCACCCCACCGAACTGCTTGCGCACCCGCTCGTACAGCGCGGTGCTCTCCGCGCCGAGCCCCGCGACCACGGCCTCACGCTGCTCGCGCAGGCTGGCCACCTCGGCGTCGACCGTCGCATGGGCGGCGGCCAGCTGGGCCTGCGCTGCCGTCAGCGACGCTTCCCGGGCGGGCAGCTCGGCCGTCAACGCTGCCGCCGCGGCCTCGCCCTGCGCCTGCTCGTCCAACGCCGCCAGCTCCTGATCGTCGAGATCGCTGCGATGGGCGTTGATGGTGTCGATCTCGTGCATCAACGCCTCCGCCTCGCGTGGGGCGATGACGGTTTTCAACTGTGCCTCCAGCCGCGACCGCTTCTTGGTGAGCTCGCCGGCCGCATGCTCGGAGGCCTCGATGGCAGCTTGCGCGGCGTCGATGCGCTGCTGTGCTTCGGCCAGGCCGGCCGCGAGCTCGGCGACCGCGGCAGCGGCCTGCTGGTGAGCGATGACCTCGGGCAACCGAGGACGTTGGTGGGTGATGACATCGAGCGCGGTGTCGAGGTCTTGGAGCGCGAGAAAGGCGGAAGGGTTCATGTGCTCTTCTTCTGTACCACAACGTTGGCCGGTGGAGCGGCACAGGGGTACACATATGTCCTGGTGTCGATGGACGGCATCGGCGCTCGCGGGTCGAGCACGTCGAGCGGAACGTTGGTGGCACTGGGGATCTGCACCACCACGGCGCGCGGCACCGTGGTGACGGCCGGCGGCGGGTCGCCGGGCAGCGTGGAGGCCGGTTGCGTGGTGGTGGTCGCTGCCGGAGTGGTGGTTGGCCCGGTGGGCGGCAGCGTGCCGCTGACCAGCTTGGCCAGGCACTCCTCCCCCGGCCAGTACAGCCGCGCCGCCGGGCGCGGGTTGGCCGGCGGCGGCGGCCAATCGACCACCGGCAGGTTGACGTGCGCTGCTTCCATGAAGGCGCCCCAGATGCGGGCCGGGTAGTCAGCACCCTGCACCTTGCCGTTGCGACCCATCTCGGCAGCGAACTCGGGAATGCGGTTCATCGGCGTCTGCCCGTTGGGATCGCCCACCCACACGGCCGTGGTGATCTGTGGCGTGCCGCCCACGAACCATGCGTTGGTGTTGTCGTCCTGCGTGCCGGTCTTGCCGGTGGCCGGCCGCGAGAAGTTGCGCAGGTTGCGAGCGCCCGTGCCCGATCGGATGACACCCTTCAGCGTGAGCACTGTTGCGTTCGCGACGCCCTGATCGAGCACCTGGATGCCCGCATCCAGGTGCGAGTAGAAGCGGCCGCCGTCGACCCGCTCGATGTACTCCACGTAGTACGGGTCGTGGTGCAGGCCCTGATTGGTGATGGTCTGCATGCCGGTTGCCATGTCGAGCGGCGACATCGCGTTGTTGCCGGTGGCGGTGACGCCCAGCGGCTTGAACGACTCGTGCTCGTCCTCGGGTTGCCCCTGGTAGAAGTATGTGGAGTGCGCCATGCGGTACACCGAGTCGACCACCCGGTGCAGGCCCACGGAGTAGCCGAGGCGGATGAACCCGCAATCGGTCGACGACCACGTGTTGCGGCCATTGAGCGGGCCGATCTCGATGCCGCCGCCTCTGATGAACTTCAGCGTCTCGCGGCCGTCGACGAAGTCGGGCACGGCACACGGCGCGGTGCCGTTGATGATGTCGTTGGGCTGCGCGCCGGCCTGATACGCCGTGGCCAGGATGAACGCCTTGATGCTGGAGCCGGTCTGGCGCGGTGCGAGCGCCATGTTCACCTCGCCGGCGGGTACATCGGACCGCAGACCGCGGCCGCCCACCATCGCCCGGATCGCGCCGGTGGTGGTGTCGAGCGCCACCACGGAGGCATCGAAACCGATCGCCGAGTTGGGCAGGATGTTGCGCGCTTGCTCGGCTTGCGCCTGCAACGTGGGATCGAACGTCGTGTGGATGCGCAGGCCACCGCGGTACAGCAACGTCGCCCGCTCCTGCTCGGTGGCGCCGAGGATGTTCGACTTGGTGAGCAGGTAGTCGCGCAACGCGAGCGTGTAGTAGGTGGGCGTCGTGCTGAACGTGGGGATCGTGCGCAGGCGATCGGGCAGCTCCCAGGTGTCGGCCAGGTCGGCACCCTCGCGCTCGGTGATGAGCCCCACCTTCTCCAGCCGGTCGACCACCTGCACGAACCGTCGTTGCGATTGCTCGAGGTTGCGAATGGGGTCGTACCCCGACGGCGAACGAACGAGACCGGCCAGGAAGGCTCCCTGCACCATGGTGAGCTCGCCGGCGTTCTTGCCGAAGTACACCTCCGCAGCCGCCTGCAGGCCGTAGGCGTTGTTACCGAAGTAGACGGTGTTGAGGTAGCGCTCGAGGATCTCGTCCTTGGTCAGCTTCTTCTCCAGCATCGTCGCGTAGTGCGCCTGCAGCGCCTTGTACCGGCCGTCTCGCGGCAGCCCGGCGAGGAACTCGTTCTTCACCACCTGTTGCGTGATGGTGCTCGCGCCCTGCACGGGCGCATCACTGGCGAAGTTGGACAGCAGCGCCCGGAAGAAGCCGCGCAGGTTGACGCCGTGGTGCAGGTAGTACTCGTTGTCCTCCACCGCCAGCAGCGCGTCGATCACTTCCGTGGGCACCTGGTCGAGCCGGATCGGCTGGCTGTTCTCACGCTCGTAGACATCGATGACGTTGTCGTAGAGGTCGTACACGATCGTGCGTTGCGACAGCGGCTGGAACTCGGGCAACACCACCGGAAGTTCCTCGTGGGCGTTGGCGATCATCCACAGACGCGGTGCCACCGCCAGCACCACCCCGGTGGTCAACAGGGCGCCCGCCAGGATGACGGCGACGAATCGGAGGGGCCAGGCCAGTCTGTGCACGACGGCCGCCAGGCTAGTTGCGGCACGGCATCGGCGGGCATCACCTGCACGTGTACGGTGCCCTGCATGACGCTTCGCCCCTTCCGCTTCGGCATCCAGGCATCCAACGCCACCTCACGCAACGAGTGGGTGACGCTCGCTCAGCGCTCGGAGGGGCACGGGTACTCGGTGCTCACCATGCCCGACCACTTCGGCGACCAGTTGGCGCCCGTGCCGGCGATGATGACCGCCGCCGATGCCACCACCGATCTGCGCGTGTGCGCGCTCGTGTTCGACAACGACTACAAGCACCCGGTGGTGCTGGCCAAGGAACTGGCCACGATGGACCTGCTCAGTGACGGCCGGGTGGAGATCGGCCTCGGCGCCGGCTGGATGATCAGCGACTACGAGCAGTTGGGCATTCCCTACGACGCGCCCGGTGTGCGCATCGATCGGTTCCTGGAGGGTCTCGGCATCATCAAGCAGTGCATGCAGCCGGGCGCCTTCTCACAGCACGGAACGCACTACACCGTCACCTGCTACGACGGCCTGCCCAAGCCGGTGCAGGCGAAGGTACCCGTGCTCATCGGTGGCGGCGGCAAGCGGGTGCTCAGCATCGCCGCCCGTGAGGCCGACATCGTGGGCATCAACCCCAGCATGCACGCCGGCGTCGTCGGCCCTGAGGCGTTCGCCCACATGACCGAAGCTGCGGTCGACGAGAAGGTGGCCATCGTTCGCGCTGCGGCCGGCGACAGGCTCGCCGACATCGAGATGAACATCCGTGCGTTCCTCGTCAACGTCACCGACGACGGTGCCGGCGCGCGCAGCCGCTTGGCCGGCATGCTGAGCGTCGACGAGGCGATGTTGCTGAGCTCGCCGTTCGCACTCATCGGCTCGCCTGCCGAGCTCACCGAACGGCTGCTCGAACGCCGCGAGCGTTGGGGCTTCTCCTACGTGATCGTGGGCGCGGAAGACGTCGACAAGTTCGCCCCGGTCGTCGCGGCGCTCGCCGGCAAGTGAGATGACGCCAGTACGCGCGACGACCCCGGTACGTGAGACGACACGGGTTGCGCTGCACGGCGCGGGATGGATCTCGATGGCCCACGCGGCCGCTGCGCGTCACCTGGGGTACGACCTGACGGCCGTGGCCTCGCGCACGCCCGAGCGAGCGGCCAAGCTGGCAGAGACGTTCGGCTCCACAGCAGTCACGTACGCCGACCTTCCCGGCCAGGCCGACATCGTCGTGGTGGCCACTCCACCCCAGTGCCACGCGGCCGACGCCATTCGCATGCTGGAAGCGGGCGCAGCGGTGCTGTTGGAGAAGCCGCTGTGCCGCACGCTTGCCGAGGCCGACCAACTGGTGGCCGCTGCCGCTCGCCACGGCGGCCGGCTGCTGTACGCCGAGAACCTGGCCTACGCGCCCATCGTGCAGCGGATGGTTGCACTCACACCGCGCGTGGGCGCGCTCACCCACCTGACAGTACGCACGCTGCAAGGCCTGCCCACCTGGGGCGAGTTCACCAGCGACGAGTGGGGCGGTGGGGCCCTGTTCGACCTCGGCGTGCACCCGCTGGCGATTGCGTTGCTGGTCGCCAATGCGGCGGGCCAGGGCCGGCCGGTGGCAGTGGCTGCTCAGCTGCGCGGCGGCCTCGGCCACGGCAGCGACGAGCACGCCGAGGTCTCGCTGCGCTACGCCTCCGGCCTGGTCAGCCACGTCACGGCCAGCTGGCAGGCCGGCCCGGAGTCGGTGTGGGACGCGCAGGTGGCCGGGGTTTCCGGCGTGGTGCGTGCCGAGTTGCTACCGGTGCAGTTGCTCGAGTTCAACGGCGACGAAGTGGCACTTCCCGCCGCCGGCGGCCCCATCCCCGCGCTCGACCAGCTGGGCTACAACGAACAGTTGCGTGCTCTCGCGGCCGACACCGCCGCCGGGCGCGAGCCGGTGATGAGCGCTGCCTTCGGGCGCGAGGTGCTACAGGTGGTGCTGGCCGCGTACCAGTCCGCCGGCAGGCGCGGCGAAGAGGTCGCGTTGCCCTTCACCGGGCCACGCGACCTCACGCCATTGGAGTTGTGGCGCCAGGGCACGAAGCCGTAGGCGCTGCGCGGATCAGACCGGGCGAACCTTCAGGGCTTCGTCGCCCTTGCGGCCTTGGCCGATCTCGAACTCGACGGTCTGGCCCTCTTCGAGCTGCCGGTAACCCGAGCCGTCGATGTTGGAGAAGTGCACGAACACGTCGGCACCGCCTTCGCGAGAGATGAAACCGAAACCCTTTTGTGCATTGAAGAACTTGACGGTGCCGATGGCCATTGCTGTACCTCTACTTCTGAGCCGTCCTTGCGACGGCCTCGACGGTGCACAATACCCTCCGCTCGCATGCCCACGCGCCACGCCGTCGACAATTCTTGTGGTAGAGAAACCCCCATGACCACCGGCTTCGATCACCTCTACGTCGAGACCCACGACTGGGTCGCAGCGCTCGCGTTCTGGGCGCGCCTCGGGTTCCAGCTCGAGTACGACACCGGCCACCAATCGGGTGCGCTGCGCCATCCGCAGGGCGGGCCCACCGTGTTCCTGGCGCAGCAATCGTTGGAAGACCCGCTCGCCACCGAGGTGTACCTCGGGGCACTCCCCGACTACGAGATTCCCGCAGGCGTGCATGTGGTGAGCCCCTTCGTGGAGAGCCACTGGGGCACCAAGGTGGCCATCATCCAAGACCCCGACGGCCATCGTTACCGCATCCAGGCAACAACCGAGTAGAGCCTCGGCAGCAGCTACTCCGCCGACGCGGCTTGCCACTCCTCGCGGAGCATGCCGTACAGCACGTGGTCGTGGAAGCGGCCGTCGCGCTCCTCGGCATCGCGCACGATGCCTTCGCGCCGGAAGCCGGCCTTCTCCAACGCACGTTGCTCGGCCGGGTTGTCGGCCGCAGTGTCGCTCTGCACGCGGTGGGCCCCGTACTCGCGGAACAGGTGGTCGGCCAGCAGCCGCTGAGCGATGGTGCCGTAGCCCTTGCCCCGGAACTGAGGCAGCAGGGCAATGCCGATGGCCGGGCAGACGCTGCCTTCTGACGGCCCCCACTGCGCTGGTCGCCACGAGACATCGCCGATCGCTTCCCCGTCGACGAGCACCACCAACCGGCCACCACGACGATCGAGGAAGCCGTCGCACTGGAACTGATGGTGCAAGCGACCGAGCAGCTCGTCGGCGTCGGGCGCGCCGCACCAGTTGTGCTCGCCGACAGCCTCTTTGTCGGCGGCCATGGCCACCATCCATGACAGGTCGTCGCGCTGCACTGGGCGAAGGCGAACGTCGGGCATACCGCCATTGTGCAGCACGCCGGCGCGGTTCCACCACCTCGGGTGACGCCGGCACGCGGTTCGGGTCGTTGGTCACTGGACTTCATCCCTCGCCGGCGACACAGTGACCGCATGTTCAGCGAGATGAGCGATGCAGTAGCAGCCATTCGGCCCGTCGATGCGTTGGCCGTGCCGCTCGGGCCGGGTGTGCCGGGCGGCTTCCTTCACGCACTCGGCGAGCGCACCGACTTCGAGAAGCTGGAGGTGTTCGGTGCACTGATGCCGGATCTCTACCAGCTGTTCATGCACCCCAGCGTGCACTACCGCAGCGGCTTCTTCGGCCCCGCCGAGCGCTTCCTGCGAGACGCGGGTGCCTCGGTGGATTTCGTACCCGCCGACTTTCGTCGCTTCGAGCCGGTGCTGCACCACCTCAACCCGCGGGTGATGGCGACGTCGGCCGCCCCGCCTGTCGACGGTTGGGTCAGCCTCAGTCTTCACGCCGGCGCCTCGGTCGACGAGCTGCACCGTGCCGGCGCCGACCCCAATCGATTGCTCATCGTGGAGGTCAGCCCGCACTTCCCACGCACGTTCGGTGCCGGCGAGCACCAGCACCGCCTGCGGGTCGACGAGATCGACTTCCTGGTGCAGAGCGATCGCGAGCCGTTGAACCTGCCCGACACGCCACCCACCGCGGTCGAGGCCGCGATTGCCGAGTTTGCGATCGCCTACATCCACAGCGGATGCACGCTGCAGACCGGCATCGGCGGCATTCCCAGCCAGGTGGCCAAGCTGCTGGCAGCAGGCCCGCTCGACGACTTCGGCGTGCACTCGGAGATGTTCACCACCGGCCTCATGCAGTTGCACCAGGCCGGCAAGGTCACCAACCGCAAGGGCAGCCAGTTCGATGGCTTCTCGATCACCACGTTCGCGGCCGGCGTGCCAGAGCTGTACACCTGGCTGCACGAGAACGAAGAGGTTCGCTTCCTCCCGGTGAAGGTGGTGAACTCGCCGGAGCTCATCGCGCAGAACCGCGACATGGTCACGATCAACGGCGCGCTCTCGGTCGACCTTGCCGGCCAGGTCGTGGCCGACACCATCAACGGCACGCAGTTCTCCGGAATCGGCGGTCATGAGGACTTCGTCAGCGGGCCCGGTCTGTCCGCCGAGGGCCGCAGCCTGATCTGCGTGCCGTCGTCGACGATCGTCAATGGCCAGGTCGTGTCGCGCGTGGTGCCCAAGTTGCCGTCCGGCTCGGTGGTCAGCACCCCTCGCCATCAAGTCGACGTCATCGTCACCGAGTACGGGGCCGCCGAGCTGCAGGGCCGCACGATCCGCGAACGCGCACTCGCGCTGGCGGCGATCGGCCACCCCGACGTGCGCGACGATCTGCTGGCCGTCGCCACCACGTGGCCGCAGGACTGATCGGGCGGCTCGAACGACGAGAGACCGGCCGCAAGACTGAGCCGTCCACGGCAGAACCAGGCACACTGACCCCATGGCTGCACGCCGAACACACATCGACTCCCTCCGCGACGGCTTCTTCGACGTGCTCGTGGTCGGTGGCGGCATCAACGGTGCCGTCACCTCGGCAGCACTTGCCGGTCGCGGTGCATCCGTCGCCCTCATCGACCGTGGCGACTTCGGTCACTTCACCAGCCAGGAGTCGTCGAACCTGGTCTGGGGTGGCTTCAAGTACCTGGAGAACTACGAGTTCCTGCTGGTCTTCAAGCTGTGCCGGTCGCGCAACCGCCTGATGAAGGCGTACCCCGACAACATCAAGGAGATCAGCTTCCTTGCCAGCCTCGACAACACGTCGCCCTACCCGCCGTGGTTCGCCTCGCTGGGCGCACTCGGCTACTGGATCATCGGCCAGTTCGGCACCCGCTACCCGCGGCTGCTCAGCAAGGAGAAGATCCGCGAGGAAGAGCCGGTCATCGACACCACGTCGGTGCGCGGTGGCATCGAGTACCGCGATGCGTACCTGATCGACAACGACTGCCGGTTCGTGTTCTCGTTCGTGCGGTCGGCGATGGATGCGGGCGCAACCGCCGCCAACTACGTCGAGCTGGTGTCCGCCGAGCGGCAGGGCGACCGCTGGGTCGCCCAGCTGCGCGACGTCGACTCCGGCGAGGAGTTCACCACTTCGGCGAAGGTGCTGGTCAATGCCGCCGGCCCGTTCGTCGACCAGCTCAACGGCAGCTGGGGCGCTCGCACCGATCATCGCATCGTGTACTCGAAGGGCATCCATCTGGTGGTGCCGCGACTCACCACCGATCAGCACCAGCGGGTGCTTGCGTTCTTCGACGACACGCAACGCCTGTTCTACGTGATCCCAATGGGTTCGCGTTCCGTCATCGGCACCACCGACACCCGCATCGACGAACCGTTCACCGAGGTCGACGACGACGACCGCAACTTCCTGCTCGCGCAGATCAACGCTCGCCTCGATCTCGACCAACCGCTCACCGCCGCCGACGTGATCGCCGAGCGGTCGGGTGTGCGGCCACTGGTGGTCGACACTGGTGGGGCCGACCAGCGCGATGTCGATTGGACGTCGCTGAGCCGCAAGCACGCCATCGAGACCGACCGGCGAGCCCGCCTCGTCACCATCTTCGGGGGCAAGCTCACCGACTGCCTCAACGTGGGCGAAGAGGTGGCCGAGGCAGTCGAGTCGCTGGGCGTACCGCTGGAGAACGACCTCAAGAACTGGTACGGCGAGCCGGCGAAGGCCACTCGCGCCGAGTTCTACCGCCAGGCTCGCCTGATGAAGATCGACTCGCTGCGCACCAAGCCCGATGTCGAGCCGCTCAGCGACCGGCTGTGGCGCCGCTACGGCCGGCGCGCCTTCTCCATGCTCGAAGCCATCCGCGACGACCCGCGCATGGGCACCGACATCATGGACAACGCCGACTACCTGCGCGTCGAGCTGCATCTCGCGGCCAACACCGAGATGATCACCAAGCTCGAGGACTTCATGCGCCGTCGCTCGAAGATCGAGCAGGTGGTCAGCGACGACGTCATCCGTCAGAGCAGCGGCCTCGACGAGGTTGCCCGCATCCTCTTCGGCGACGACGCCGATCGACGGCTGAAGGAGTACCTGGAGACCTGACGAGTCTCCGATCGCACCAGCGAGAGGAAAGCCGATGCCGAACGCCATCACGATCCGCACGCTCGTGAAGACCTTCGGCACGACGCGTGCGCTCGACGGGCTCGACCTGGAGGTGCGCACGGGCGAAGTGCACGGCTTCCTCGGCCCCAATGGCGCCGGCAAGACGGTCACCATCCGTGTCCTGCTGGGCCTGCTGCGCGCCGACAGCGGCGAGGCCCGCCTGCTCGGCGGCGACCCGTGGCACGACGCGGTCGCGTTGCACCGCCGGCTGGCGTACGTACCGGGCGACGTCAACCTGTGGCCGAACCTGTCGGGCGGCGAGATCATCGACCTGCTCGCGCGCCTTCGCGGCGCGGTCGATGTGCGCAAACGCGACGACCTCGTCGAACGACTCGCACTCGACCCGCGCAAGAAGAGCCGCACCTACTCGAAGGGCAACCGGCAGAAGGTCGCGCTCATCGCCGCGCTGGCCTCCGACGCCGAGCTGTTCGTGCTCGACGAGCCCACGTCCGGCCTCGACCCGCTGATGGAGTCCGTGTTCCAGGACTGCATCATCGAGGCTGCGGCCGAGGGGCGCACCGTGCTGCTGTCCAGCCACATCCTCGCCGAGGTCGAGCGGCTGTGCGACCGCGTCACCATCATTCGCCAAGGCCGAGCCGTGCAGCAGGGCACCTTGGAGGAGCTGCGCCACCTCACCCGCACCAGCATCACCGTTGCCACCGAGCGGCCGTTGGACGGCTTGGAGTCGCTCGTCGGCGTGCACAACATCGAGGTCGATGTCGGTCACGTGCACTTCGAGGTCGACGGCAGTGCGCTCGACGCTGCGGTGCGGCACCTGTCGACCTTCGGCATCCACTCGCTGGTCAGCCGTCCACCCACCCTGGAAGAGCTCTTCCTTCGCCACTACGGCGACGATCTGGCGCCGGAGGTCGATGCGGCGGCCGCCGCGGAACGATCATGACGAGCACCGCTTCCACCGGTGCGGCACCGTTCGCCGGGCTCGGTCAACTCACCCGCCTGGTCGCGCGCCGCGACCGGGTACGAGTGCTGTGCTGGGTGGTGGGCATCGTCGGGTTGCTGGTCGTGAGCGCCGAGAGCATCAACGGGCTCTACCGCACCCCCGCCGAGTTCTTGCAGTACGGCACGCTGGTGAAGGACAACGCCGCGTTGATCGTGCAGTCGGGGCCGGGTTACGGCCTCGACCAGCCGACGCTCGGATCGGTGATGATGAACGAGACCGGCATCTGGACCATCATCGCCGTCGCCCTGATGAGCGTGTTCATGATGGTTCGGCACACACGGGCCGAGGAGGAGAGCGAGCGTGCGGAGCTGATCCGCTCGGCGCCGGTCGGTCGGCATGCGCAGCTGGCGGCCGCTCTCGCCGGCACGCTGGCAGCAAACGCAGTCGTCGACGTCAGCATCGTCGTCGCGTTCGTGGCGCGCGACCTGCCCCTCACCGGCTCGGTCGCGTTCGCCTGCGCACTGTTCGGCGCCGGCGCCGTGTTCGCCGCCATCGCCGCGATCGCGGCGCAAGTCACCGCCGGCGCTCGTTCGGCCATCGGCCTCGCCACGGCGCTCATCGCCGTCTCGTTCGTGCTGCGCGCCATCGGCGATGTCGGCGACGGCCGCCTGTCGTGGCTCTCGCCCATCGGCTGGGCACAGGCAATACGCGCCTTCGCCGACGAGCGCTGGTGGGTGCTCGTGTTGCCGATCGTGGCCGCGGCGGGTGGCATGGCACTCGCCGTGTCGCTGCAGATGCGCCGCGACCTCGGCGCCGGCCTCGTCGGCCAGCGGCCGGGGCGCGCGGCGGCGCTGCCCGGCTTCACCAGCCCGCTCGCCCTCGCCACCCGCCTCCATCGACCGGCCGTCATCGGCTGGACGGTCGGCGTGGCGCTGCTCGGCTTCTTCTACGGCATCGTGGCAGATCAAGCAGAGTCGATCCTCGAGAACAACCCCGAGATGGCCGACTTCCTGGCGATGCTGGGCACCGGCTCGATCACCGACGCCTTCCTCGCCACCAGCATGCTGATGATGGGGCTGGTCGCCACCGGCTACACCGTCTCGGCCGTGTTGCGCCTGCGCACCGAGGAGACCGCCGGGCGTGCCGACCTGATCCTCACCACCCCGGCGTCGAGGCGAGCGTGGATGAGCAGCCATCTGCTGCTCGCGTGCGGCGGCACCACTGTGGTGATGTCGGTCACGGGCGCAGCCATGGGGGTGGGGTTGGCGTCGGTCACCGGCGACCTCTGGCAGATCCCGCGCCTGTTGGGTGCTGCACTCGCAATGGTGCCGGCACTGATGGTCGTGGCCGGTCTGGCCGCCGTGTTGTACGGCTTGCTACCGAAGTGGGCGCCGCTCGCCTGGGGCATCGTCGCGTTCGTGGTGGTGGTGGGTCTGCTGCAGGGCATCCTCGACCTTCCCCAGTGGGTGCTCGACCTCTCACCGTTCGAGCATGTTCCGGCCATTCCCGCCGCCCCGTTCGAGCCAATGCCGATCGTGTTGCTGCTGGCGACAGCGGGTGCGTTGATCGGCGGTGGCATGGCGGCGCTGCAGCGTCGCGACATCGGCTGAGCCGCCGTTGGCAGGCCGTCAGCCCACGCGGACGCGCACCGAGCGCGGGCCGCGCACCTGGCCACCGGCCCAGGTGACGGTGGCGGGGTCGATCACCTCGAACTCGGGGATGCGGGCCAGCCACTCCTCCACGGCCACCCTCAGCTCCATGCGGGCAAGGTTCGAGCCGGCGCAGCGGTGGATGCCGGCACCGAAGGCGAGGTGCCGGTTCTGCTGACGGTCGAGGATGACCGTGTCGGCGTCGGGGAACACCTCCGGGTCGCGGTTGGCGGCCGGGAAGTTCATCAGCACGCGCTCGCCCGCCTTCATCGGGCAGCCCATGTACTCCTTGTCCTCGATCAGTCGACGGGCCATGGTGACCGGCGCGTATGCCCGCAGGAACTCCTCGATCGCCGTGGGCATCAGCGCCGGCTCGGCGACGAGGCGCCGGCGGTCGTGCGGATGAGTTGCCAGGTGCCACATCGTGGAGCCGATGGACGACCAGGTGGTGTCGATGCCGGCGATGAGCAACAGCGCGCACATGCCCATCACGACCGCGTCGCCGATGGGCTCGCCCTCGTGCTCCGACTGCAGCAGCTCGGTGATGAAGTCGTCCTTCGGCTCGGCCTTGCGTTCGGCAACGGCACCCTGCAGGTAGGTGATGATGCCCACGATGCCGCGCCGCCGGCGCTCGGGGTCGTGCGCGAACTCGAGCACGTCGCGCACCCACTCCGTGAACGTTGCCGACATCTCATCGGGCACACCCAGGATGTGCCCGATCACCCGCACAGGAATCTGTTGCGCATACTCGGCGGCGGCATCGCCCTCGCCACGGGCGAGCACGTCGTCGACCAACCGCCGGCACAGATCGCGAGTGAAGACCTCGTACTCGGCCACCCGCGCCGGGCTCATCGTGGGCAGCACGAGGCGCCGGGTCCAGGTGTGCAGTGGCGGGTCGGCGCTGATGGGCGGCACGCCGGAGGTGAGCAGTGGCGGCCCGCTCTGCTGGCCCATGTCGACGAGCGGGACGACGCTGATGCCGTTGCCCGATGGGAAGTTCTCGATGTCGTGCGCGATGGCGTACACATCGGCGTAGCGCGTGGGCAACCACGAGCCGCCCCAGCGGTCGGTGTGTGCCATCGGGCAGGCCTGACGCAGCTCGTCCCAGATGCCGAACGGGTCGGAGATGTACTGCGGGTCGAAGATGTCGTAGTCGCTCGCCCAATCGGCGACCGGGGCGGTGACGGGTGCGTCGTGGGTGGTGTCGCTGCTCATCGGTGCCGAACTCCTCGTCGAATCATCGACGACCATCCTGGCAGAGGGCAACGGTGGCATCACCAGCGCGGCGTCAACCTGGTGGGAGCTCGCGCTTCGCAGCCGTCCACGGCAGGCCGAGGCGAATCAGGCGCTTCGGGCTGCCGCCGTCGCTGCCCTCGACGATGAACGACACTGCGTGCTCGTGACGCTCGAGCACCTCGTAGCTGGTGCCGAGCCACGCACCGAGCGTGTACTCGCCGGGTGGCAGCACCGCCGGCAACGACATGCGCAGCCGGTACGTGCCGGTGCCGCTGAGGTCGACGGCCTTCTGCTCGAGGATGTACTCGTCGAGCAGGTTGAGCCCACCGGCGGTGTGCACTTGCACACCGACGTCGAGGCCGGGGGTGGGCGCGCCCACCGCCACGATCACCTGGATGTACGACTCGGTCCAGGTGTTCAGCACCGACAGCGGCTGCCCGTCGGCGTCGACCACCGCGAGTGAGATCACCTGCGCCTGCCGGGTGTGGTCGCGCTCGAGCACCAGTGCGGCCGCATTGCCGGCTGACGACCGGGTGTACTCGCCGATCACATCCGACGTGGGCCCGACCGAGCGCACCTGGCCCTTGTCGAGCCAGACCGCTCTCCCGCACAGGCGTGCCACGGCCTCCATGTTGTGGCTGATGAACACGACGGTGCGGCCGCTCTGCCCGATCTCGCTCATCTTGCCCAGGCACCTGCGCTGGAAGTCGGCATCGCCGACGGCAAGCACTTCGTCGACGAGCAGGATGTTGGCCTCGAGATGCGCGGCGATGGCAAAGCCCAAGCGCAGGTACATCCCCGACGAGTAGCGCTTGACGGGCGTGTCCATGAACGCCTGCAGGCCGGCGAACTCGATGATCTCGTCCATCCGCCGAGTCACCTCCCGACGGCTCATGCCGAGGATGGCCCCGTTGAGGAACGTGTTCTCGCGCCCGGTGAGCTCTCTGTGGAAGCCGGTGCCGACCTCGAGCAGCGAGCCGATGCGGCCGCGCGTGCGCGAGCTGCCCTCGGTGGGGGCAGTGATGCTGCTGATGATCTTCAGCAGCGTGCTCTTCCCTGCGCCGTTCGACCCGACGATGCCCACGGCTTCACCCTCGAACACGTCGAGCGACACGTGACGCAACGACCACAGCTCGGAGCGCACCGGGGCCGGGCGGCCGCGCAACCGGGCCGCGAGGCGGGCCATCGACTCGCGGAGGTCGGTGCCTTCGCCGTGGTGCTCGCCGAGCCGGTACCGCTTGCCCAGATCCTGCAGTTGGATGACGGGAGCGCTCATCAGATGACGTCTGCGAACTCGCGCTCGTGGGACCGGAAGGAGACCAACGCCAGAAGGAAGCCGACGACCGCGACGCCTGCCGACAGGCCGACTTGCCCAACGGTGGGGGCCTCGGCGCCGATGACCCCGCTGCGGATGAGCCCGACCGCACCGGCCACCGGATTGATGTACGCCACCGTTTGCCATGCTTCGGGGAGCTGGCTCGGCGGATATGCGATCGGCGTGAGGAAGAGCATGATCTGCAACCCGAACGACACCAGCACCATGACGTCGCGATACTTCACCACCTTCGCACTGAAGTACATCACCGCACCGCACACGCTGATGATCAGCAGTGCGAGGCCGAGCGGAAGCCCGACGAGTGCGCCCGTCACCGAGAACGAACCGCCCGTGACGAGCGACGCGACGACGGCCACGATCAGCCCGATGGTGAGGTCGATCAGCCCGGGCATGATCGCCGCAATCGGGATGATCAAGCGCGGAAACGACACCTTCGTGAGCAACTCACCGTTGTACAACAGGCTGCCGGTGCCGCTGCCGACCGCGGCCGACACGTAGTTCCACGTGACGAATCCGGCCGTGGCGAACGCGAAGTACGAGCCGCTGTCGACCTCGATCTCGGCCACTCTGTTGAACACGATCGTGAACATCAGCGCACCCACCAACGGCTGCAGCACAGCCCAGGCCCCGCCCAGCAAGGCTTGCTTGTAGCGCACTCTGACGTCGCGGTACGCAAAGAAGAACGCGAGCTCGCGGTGCTTCCACAACTGGGACAACTGGAGGTCGAGCCGCCGCCGACGACGCGAGCTGTTGACCACCCACTCAGCGGTGTTCTCCGCCGTCATCGCACGCGGCCGCGCTGGCCGATGGCGCCGACAGTGTGAGCAGGAGACCGGCGCATCAAGGCGGCATGCTAGTACCGACAGCCCGACGAGGCTCCGCCCACGACGTGGCTGTGCAATACACTCGCTCGCAATGGATCATGGCGACGAAGCAACCAGCGGAGGGCTCGCGTACGCCGACCCGCAGTATGCGGCCTCCCTGAGCGAGTTCGGGCAACCCGTCGAGCTGCCGCGCAGTGGTGGCTGGGCCTTGCGGCGCACCATCCCCGGAACAGCCCTTTCCGACGCAATGGGTTGCTACCCGTTGTTCTCCTGTCGCGACTGGTCGACGCTGCCCGACGACCTCGACGACCTGCCCGACGATCTCGTCAGCCTCACGCTGGTCACGGATCCGTTCGCGGCGCCGTCGGGCGACGAACTGCGCGACGTCTTCGACGTGGTCCTCCCGTACAAGCACCACTTCCTGATCGATCTCGACCGTCCGGCAGAGACGGTGGTCGCGCGCCACCAACGCAAGGCGGCGCGCAAGGCGCTCCGCTCGCTCACCATCGAGGTCTACGACCCGTCGACCGAGCTCGACACCTGGTGCAGCCTGTATGCCCGGCTCGTCGACAAGCACCAGGTCGAGGGCATCCGCGCGTTCTCACCGGCGTCGTTCGCGGTCCAGGCGCGGATCAACGGCCTGGTCGGGCTCAAGGCATCACTCGCCGGCCAGGTGGTCGGCATGCATTGGTACTTCACCGCTGGCGACGTGGCATACGCGCACCTCGTTGCCCTGCACCCCGACGCGTACGCGCTGCATGCCGATGCCGGGATGATCTGGACCGCCATGGAACTGTTCGCGGGTCGATTCCGCTGGATCGACATGGGTGCTGGCGCCGGTTCGGGCGCTGCCGCCAGCGATGGCCTCACACAGTTCAAGGCCGCCTGGTCGTCGGATGCTGCACCCACCTTCATCTGCGGCAAGATCCTCGACCCGCAGCACTACGACGAACTGTCGGGCGCCGACGATCCGGATGCGCCCAGCTACTTCCCGGCCTACCGGCGCGGCGAGTTCTCCCCCGGCCTCGCCCGCGAACTGCGCTCCGAAGAGGTGGGTTGATTGGACCACCACCACATCGTCCGCGTCTGCGAGGACGACTTCGCCCGCTTCGGCGACACCTTCCAGGGCGCCGGCTGGACCAAGTCGGAAGAGCACGCCGATCGCCGCTACGCGGTGATGCTCGACCTGATGACTGCCCACGAACGGCCGTACACACTGCTCGACTTCGGGTGCGGCGCCGCCAGATTGCTCGACTACGCACTGCGCACGGGGCGAGCCGACGGACTCGACTACACCGGTCTCGATCTCTCACCAGGGGTCATCGAGCATTGCCGCAGGAAGTACCCCGATCGCCCCTTCTACAACCTCGACGTGCTCGTCGACGCGGGCGACCTGCCGGTGTTCGACGCGATCGCGATGAACGGAGTGTTCACCTTCAAGGGCGATCTGCCACAGCAGCAGATGTTCGACTACCTCTGCGAACTGCTGCAAGTGCTGCGGCCCCATGCGCGCTATGGCATCGCCTTCAACGTGGCATCGACCCACGTCGAGTGGACGCGCGACGATCTCTTCCACCTCCCGATCGGTCAGGTCACCGACTTCGTCGCCTCCACGCTGAGCCGAAGTTTCACGGTGCGCCAGGACTACGGGCTCTACGAGTACACGGTCTACGTGTACCTGTGAGGCGATACACATCATGAGCACATCGCGTCGCGCGGGTTTCGTCAACGGGTTGGCCGCCTTCGGGGGCACTTCCCACCCCCAGCACCCGCTGTACGTCGGGCGGCCGAACATCCCGAATCGCGATGCGGTCCTGGCGCGGGTCGGCACCGCACTCGACAATCGGTGGCTCTCCAACGACGGCCCCATGGTGCGCGAGTTCGAGGAAGTCGTCGAAGCGCGTCTCGGCGTGCGCCATTGCGTCGCGGTGGCCAACGCAACGCTGGGTCTGGGCATCGTTGCGAGAGCACTGGGATTGCATGGCGAAGTGGTGGTGCCGGCCTTCACGTTCGTCGCAACTGCGCACTCGCTGGCATGGCAGGGCATCACACCGGTCTTCTGCGACATCGACCGCGACAGCCACCAGCTCGATCCGGCCGCCGTCGAGGCCGTGATCACCGAACGCACCACCGGCATTCTGGCCGCTCATACGTGGGGCCGGCCGTGCGACATCGACGGCCTCAGCGAACTGGCGGCGCGCCATCACCTCGAGCTGTTCTTCGATGCCGCGCCTGCATACGGCGCCTCGTATCGCGGCACCTACCTCGGCCACTTCGGTCGAGCCGAAGTCCTCAGCTTCCACGCCACCAAGATCGTCAACTCCGGCGAGGGCGGCGCCATCCTCACCAACGACGACGAGATCGCAGCGTCGGCTCGGCTGATGCGCACGTTCGGTTTCGCCGACACCGACCTGGTCACGTCGATCGGCACCAACGCCAAGATGTCGGAGCTGGCCGCGGGCATGGGCATCTGCTCTCTCGCCAGTTACGACGAGTACCTCGCCGTCAACACCCGCAACTTCAGTCGCTACTGCGCCGCGCTCGCCGACGTCCCCGGCATCACGGTGGTGCCATGCGCGCCCGACACCGCCATCAACTTCAACAACGTCGTCATCGAGATCGACCCACGTCGTGCCGGCATCGAACGAGACATCATGCTGCAGGTGCTGACCGCCGAGCAGATCCTCGCTCGTCGCTACTTCTGGCCCGGCTGCCACCGTATGGAGCCGTACCGCTCGCTGCGCACGCCCGCCGACCATCACTTCCCGATCACCGATCTCGTCGCCGGCAGGGTGCTGTCGCTACCCACCGGCACCAGCATCGAGCCCGCCGACATCGACCGTGTGTGCGAACTGATCTCCGGAATCGTCGAGCACGGCGAAGAGATCTCGGCACGCGTCGGCAACGGCATCGTCGCTGCAAGTGGCAACCAGTGACCGACGAAGCCATGGTCACGGTGGTGCTCATCACCTTCCAGCACGAGCGCTACATCACGCAGGCACTCGAGAGCGTGCTCACGCAGGAAACCCAGTTCCCGTACGACGTGATCGTCATCGACGACTGCTCGACCGACGGAACGGCCGACGCACTGCGCCGTCTCGCCGAGCGCTTCCCTGGTCGCTTCAGCGTGCGTCGACCCCCAGCGAACCGCAACGATCTGCACGACTTCGGGGTGGCACTCGACGAATGCCGAACCCCCTACGTTGCCGTCCTCGACGGCGACGACTACTGGACGTCACCCACCAAGCTGGCACGACAGGTCGACTTCCTCGAGCAGCACGCCGAGTACGCGCTGGCATGTCATGCAGTGCACCCGGTCAACGAGGACGGCACTCCGTCGAGCACCCGGTACGACCCGCGACCGCCGCGCTGCACCCGCGACGACCTGTGGTCCGCGTGCTTCATCCACACCGGCTCGGTCGTGTTCCGTCGTGCCGCGTTCGACCGCCTACCGGCGTGGTACTACGAGTCGACGTTCGGCGACTGGGAGCTGTTCCTGCTCCTCACCGCTCGTGGTGACGTCCGCTTCTTCGAGGAGCAGATGAGCGCATATCGCATCCACGGCGGAGGTCTGTGGTCGGGGCTCGGCAGCCGTCGACAGGCCGACCAGATCCGAGACTTCTATCGCCACCAGGAGCAGGTGTGGGGCCGCGAGTTCAGCGCCAACCGCAGTGCCACGCTTTCGCGCTCGGTCACGCTCGCGTACCAGTACGGAGAAGCGAAAGCTCGTCTGCTCGCGTGGCGATGGCTGGCCGATGCCGTGATTCGTTCGACGATTCATCGACCGGGAGCCCACGGCCCCACGCGCAAGGAGATCAAGCGACTGTTCGCCTGGCGAGTGCGGGCAGATCGCGATCACCTTCTGCGACGCAACCGCAGCGCCGGCGACGGAACCACGGCCGAGGCTCCGCTCACCGACTCACGACACGGTGCGCAGCACTGCGTCGATGTGCCGCCAGCCCCAATCGGCGAACCCCTCCTCGATTGACCACGACCCGACCACGAGGCCCCTCGCGAGGATGCTCCTGGCTGCCTCCTCCCGGTCGACGCCCGCACGTTCGACCAGCCGATCCAGCCGCGTGCGGGCCAGCGACGGCGACACGACTGGCGCATCCCTGATCAGCGGCTCCAGATCGTGCACCCGTGGCCCGATCAACGGTTGCGGATCGATCGCCAGCCACCCTCCACGGTGACCCATCAGCACGTTGCCCAGGTGCAGGTCGGTGTGCAGCAGCACTGCTTCGCCTGGCGGCTCGGTGAGTGCCTCCAGTGCCCGCTCGACATCTCGCCCAGGGATGCGGCGAGCGAGCCATCGCTTGCGGCCGGAGAGCGCTCGATGATGGTCGACGTTGATCTCCTGCAGCGTTCGGATCGAACTGTGTGGCGGTACCGGGCGCCACCACTGCAGCAGGATGTCGACTGCGGCATCGATCGCTTGCTCGCGGTCGCTCTCGTCGCTCAACCGCCTCGTCGCGTCGGCAGCTTCCAACAGGAGGGCACCGCGGTCGATGTCGGACGCGAGCAGCCTCACTGCGCACGAACCATCCACCAGCGACAGGGCCTCGGCCTCGCGGGCGACGGCAACACCCGGCCTGGAGAGCTTCAGCACCGCCTGCGAGCCATCCTCGCGTACTGCAGGGAACACGAGGCTGGTCTCGCCGTCGTGCTCCAGCGGCGGACCCACATGGAGGTTCCACAGCGTGGCGAGCCGATCGGCAGTCGAGGCCGACGAGTCGACCCACCGCGCGTCGACGGCGGTGCTCGGCCGAGCGCCGCCGGGTCGAAGCCCGGCGAGACGACGAAGCAACGAACGTTCGGTCAGCGTGCACCCGACGATCGTTGCGATGCCACGCCGCTGTAGACCGCAACGAGCTCCGCGTACCCGAGCAGTCGTTGCCGATACTTGCGCGTGAGGCGCCATGAGCCCACTGCCTCCAGGCTCTGCGCGAGCCACCACAGCCCGGTGCTGACCGGCAGCCGAGCCACCCGACGCAGGATGCGCTCGGCGCGACCCGGGTTTGCTCGCAGGATCACGTGCTCGTACGACGGGTGGATCGCCAGGAAGAGCATCCGGTTGACACCCTCCTCGCGCATCTTGCGCAGCGATTCGGAGCGCGAGGGTGAGAGGTGATGGGCGATTGCGGCCTGGGGGTCGAACATGATGACCTCACCCGCTGCGAGCAGGCGCACCGCCAGTTCGTAGTCCTCCAGGCCGTAACCGCGGAAGCGTTCGTCGAACGGATGCGCGCGCAACAAGGTGGTGGGCGCCGAGGTGTTCGCGAACGCAGCGTCGTGCGGGTCGCGCACGATGCTGTCGGCCGCCAGCCGGCGATGCCGCTCTTCGTACCACCAGAACGCGCGGATGATGTCGGGGTTGTCGGAGTGCACGTCGTACGGCCCCATCAGGATGCGGGCTGCATCGCGCGAGTGGCCGAGGTGTCGCACTACCGCCGACCGCTCGACCACCATGTCGTCGTCGAGCAGCCACACCAGATCGCCAGTGGCCGCCGCGATACCGACGTTGCGCGCGGCGGCGAGACCGCGGTTGGGCTGCCAGACGTGGCGCAGCGGCACGGGGAAGCCCGCGACCATCTCGTCGACCAGCGCGTCGGAACCGTCGGTGGAGCCGTCGAGCACCACGAGCACGTCGACCTCACTGCCGGTGGGCTCGGCGAGTGCCGAGGCCAGCGAGCCGAGCAACGTCGCGAGGTGATCACGCCGCTGGAAGGAGGCCACCGCGATGGTCAGAGATGCGGCCACCTGGCGAGTATAGGCTCTGCTCCCTGCCCACCATGCCCGACTCCCACCCCCGCGTCACAGTGGCAATCCCGTTCTTCAACGAGCAGCGATTCCTCCCTGCGGCCGTGGCGGCCGTTCGAGCTCAGACCGAGAGCTCGTGGGAGCTGTTGCTGGTCGACGACGGTTCCACCGACGGTTCCTCCGACCTCGCCGACGCGATCGCTCGGGCTCATCCAGGTCGGGTCACCGTGCTCCGCCACCCCGGCGGTAAGAATCGCGGGCTGCCGGCCAGCCGCAACCTCGCGATCGAAGCCGCTCGCGGCGACCACCTGTGCTTCCTCGACGCCGACGATCAGTGGTCGCCACACAAGCTGGCAGCACAGCTCGAGATGTTCCGCGCCCATCCTGATGCGGCGATGGTGTGCGGCCCCAGCTACCACCAGCCGCTCGGCGCCGACGATCCCGGTCCCATCGTGCCGGTGTGCTCGACTGCCCCTCGGCTGCTGCGGCGAGGTCAGTTCGCCCGGATGCGAGTGAGAGGGGCCCTCACGACACCACCGCCGTCGGATGTGATGTACCGCCTGGCGACGCTGCGTTCGGCAGGCGGCGTCCCCGACGGACCACCGGTGATCGAGGACCAGCGCACGTACATCGCCGTCAGCCTGCGCGGTGCCGTGTTCGTCGACGACCGGCCGTTCACCACCTACACCGTGCGCAACGACTCGCTCTACGGCTCCACCCGCAACGACGACCTGGTGCAGGTGGCCAACCATCGCGAGTTCGAGCGATGGGTCGTGCACACTTGCTCGCGAGCCGGCGTGCACGGCTGGTCAGTGATCGCCGTGCTGTACTGGCACCGGCTGCGCCGCGGTGTGGGGCGACGGCTACGAGCGCTCGTCGACTGAGTCGGTGACCGCCGCCAGGCTCGACGCCACCCCGGCCACCGCCTTGCTCGACGCTTCCGCCGTGAGGCGGTCGACGTAGCGAGCGCGGCCGGCCTCCGTGAGCCGTCCGGCGAGCGCAGGATCGTTGATGATGGAGACGCAGGCCTGGGCGAACCCCTCCGCGTCGTCGGCGATGAGCAGTTCCTGGTCGTGCGTGAGGTCGAGCCCGAAGCAGCCGGTGGACGTGGCCACGAGCGGCACCGACCGGGCCAGCGCCTCCATCACCTTCAGGCGCGTGCCACCACCGGAACGCAGCGGGGCGACCGCCACCGAGGCGGTGGCATAGTACGCGCCGAGGTCGTGCACGTAGCCGGTGAGAGTGACGCCCTCGGCATGGCGCAGGCGAGCGGAGACGCCATCGTTGTAGCCGACGACGACCAACCGCGCTGCAGGCAACTGGCGGCGCACCAGCGGCAGCACGTCGAACGCCAACCACTCGGCGGCGAGACGGTTCGGCTCGTAGGACAGCGGGCCTACGAAGACCAGCGTCGGGTGCTCATGGTCGGGAAGTCGCCGGGCAGTATGCGGCGTGCGATAGCCGTTGCGCACCACCACGCAGTTGGCGAGATCGAGATAGCTGCGGTCAGCCTCGCTGCACACGGTGACACAGCACACCTCTGCGGCGATCCGCCGTTGAACCTTGCTCCACCGTCGCGCCTCCACATGACCGAGCAGGTTTCGCGGCGCCGCGCGGAGGTGGCCCTGGAGGTCGGTGCGGTCGGCGATGAGGCTCTTCGCGAGCCGGTCGTTGAGGTCGTCGAAATCGACCACGTGCGAGCCACCGACCAGACCGCGGAAGATGGCGTACGTGCGGATGCGGCTGAACCACACGACGTCCCACGGTTCGTCACCGAAGCGCTGGGCCAGCGCCGCCCGCAGGTGCGCCTGACGCCGGTAGGGCACCTGTGCCAGGGAGGTGGCGGCCAACAGCAGCTTGCGCCATCTGGGCGGGTTCTCGGCGCGGATCGTCGTGGTCTCGTAGCCGGCGTTCACGGGCAGCGACGCACCGCCGGTGCTGCTGTCGATGAGGCAGACGTGCAGGTCGCCGGCCTCCATCAGCCCGACGATGACGTTGTCGACCCGCATGCCATACCCGGAGTCGCCGCCGGGCGTCCGATCCGTGACGAGGAGTATCCGCGGGCGACGGGCGACCGCCGTTGCGCCACCCGCGTCGCTCGCTGCAACCATCGACGACCCGCTAGCGTCGCCGGTCGTGCGGTTGACGTTCCCCTCGTCGGTGAGTTGTTGTTGCATTCGTCGTTCTCTTCGCTGCCCATCGAGGGACATCGGCTCGTACGAGGTGAGTGACGACACGAGTCGGCTGCCATGACGTTGATCGGCCTCTACACAGATTCTGACACCATCGGCGGGGCCGAGCGATCGTTGCTCAACCTGGTCGCCGCGTATCGCGGTGAGGCCCACCTGGTGATCCTCAGCA
>Ga0209477_1000011_pt1 | contig 88605 bp, 80 predicted proteins | sample KloWWTupernatant_FD_187180 | JGI IMG/M metagenome (GOLD analysis project Ga0209477, IMG submission 187180) | Active sludge microbial communities from Klosterneuburg, Austria, studying microevolution and ecology of nitrifiers - Klosterneuburg... | ecosystem: Engineered > WWTP > Aerobic digester >...
CCGCCGGTAGCAGCGACGCCGTGGCCGCGCGGTCGTGCCGCGGCGCCTCAACGCGTAAGGATCAGCGCCTCGCCCTGACCGCCGCCACCGCACAGCGCGACCGCGGCCGTGCCGGTGCCGCGACGCAAGAGCTCGTGCACGGCGTGCACGACGAGTCGATTGCCGGATGCCCCGATCGGGTGTCCGATCGCGATGCCGCCGCCGTGCAGGTTGACGCGGTCTTCGGAGATGCCCAGCTCGGCGGCCGAGTAGGCGACGACGGCACCGAATGCCTCGTTGATTTCGATGAAGTCGAGGGCTGCGGCATCCATACCCGCTCGTTGCAACGCCGCCTCGATCGCTCGTGCCGGCTGCGCGTGCAACGACGTGTCGGGGCCTGCAACCTGGCCCGCCGCGCCCACGACCGCGAGCACGGGCCAGCCGTTTTCGTCGGCGTGTGAGCGCGTGGTGAGCACGACTGCCGAGGCGCCGTCAGAAATTTGTGAGGAGTTGCCCGCGGTCAACGTGCCGCCCTCGGCGAATGCGCCGGGCAGGCGGCCGAGCGTTTCGATCGTGGTTCCGGGTCGAATGCCCTCGTCGGCATCGACCCAAAGCGGCTCGCCCTTGCGCTGCGGAACCTCGATCGGCACGATCTCGGCGTCGAAGACTCCCGCAGCCTGAGCGGCGAGCGCCCGCTGGTGCGAAAGCGCGGCGACGCGATCCTGCGCCTGACGACTCACCCCAAACCGCTCATTAAAACGTTCGGTGGATGCCCCCATGCTCTCGTGGTCATACGCATCGGTGAGGCCGTCGTAGGCCATCGAGTCAAGCGCGGCAACCGTGCCATATTGCCAGCCGAAGCGCGAACCCATGAGGAGGTGGGGCGCGCGCGTCATCGATTCCATGCCCGCGGCGACGACGACGGTCGCGTCGCCGAGCCGGAGCATCCGAGTCGCGTCGATGATCGCCGTGAGGCCAGAGAGGCACACCTTGTTGACGGCGACGGCGTGGACATCCCAGCCGATGCCGGCGCCGATCGCCGCTTGCCGGGCAGGGTTCTGGCCGGCGCCGGCCTGCAACACCTGGCCCACGATGACCGCATCGACGACGCCGGGCGAGATGCCTGCCCGGTCGAGCGCGCCGCGAATCGCGATCGAGCCCAGCTCGGTCGCGGCGAAGCCCGCGAGTTGGCCCTTGAGTCGGCCCTGCGGCGTGCGTGCGGCGGCGACAATTACGACGTCATTCTCGGTCATCGGTGCACCATCATTTCTTGGGTAGGGGCCGTCACGGCAGAATCTGGGGGCTCACTCGCGGCGACGTACCCACTCGCAGCAGCGGGCCCAACCGCAGCGGCGCCTCGGTTGCCGCCACCACCTCGTCGGACGTGACCCCGGGGGCGACTTCGACGAGTTCAAGCCCGTCGGCGGTGACGTCAATGACGGCGAGGTCGGTGATGATGCGATCGACGACGCCGCGGCCGGTCAGCGGGAGCGAGCACTCGTTCACGATCTTCGCGCTGCCCTCGCGGGCGACGTGTTCCATCAGCACGATCACGCGCGCGGCGCCGTGCACGAGGTCCATCGCGCCGCCGGGGCCCTTCACCATCTTTCCGGGGATCATCCAGTTCGCAAGGTCTCCCCCGGCCGACACCTGCATCGCACCGAGAATCGCAGCGTCGACCTTGCCGCCGCGGATCATCCCGAAGCTCAGCGCAGAATCAAAGAATGCCGCGCCCGGCATCAACGTCACGGTCTCTTTGCCGGCGTTGATGAGGTCGGGGTCGACGTGTTCGTCGTCGGGGTACGGGCCGACGCCGAGGATGCCGTTTTCGGACTGCAACACCAGGGTCCGTCCTGCCGGCACGAAGTTCGGCACGAGCGTTGGCAGGCCGATGCCGAGATTGACATACGACCCGTCAGCGAGTTCGAGGGCCGCGCGGGCGGCCATCTCGTTTCGGGTGAGCGCCATGGTTATTCGCCTCCCGGGTTGGCTGCGGCATCCGATATCGTTCGTCGTTCGACGCGCTTCTCGATGTCGCGACCCACCTCAATCACCCGGTGGACATAGATGCCGGGCAGGTGCACCTGATCGGGGTCGAGCGCACCGGGCGCGACGAGCTCTTCGACCTGCGCGATACACACGCGGCCCGCCATCGCGGCGATCGGATTAAAGTTGCGCGCCGCCTTATTGAAGATCAGGTTGCCGTGGCGGTCGCCGCGGGCCGCGTGCACGAGGGCGAAGTCGGTGGTGATCGCCTCTTCGAGCACGAACCTGCGGGGTACGCCGTCGACCTCGAACACGCGAACCTCTTTCGCCGGCGAGGCGACCGCGACGCCGCCGCTGCCGTCGTAGCGCCGCGGCAACCCACCTTCGGCGACCTGCGTGCCGACACCGGTTTGCGTGAAGAATGCGGCGATGCCCGAACCGCCGGCCCGCAGCTTCTCGGCGAGCGTGCCCTGCGGCGTCAGCTCAAGCTCAAGCTGGCCGGAGAGAAACTGGCGTTCGAATTCTCGGTTCTCGCCCACATACGACGACGTCATTTTGCGGATGCGGTGCGCGTGCAAGAGCACGCCGAGCCCCCAGTCGTCGACGCCACAGTTGTTGGAGACGATCGAAAGGTTGCCGGTGCCCTGTGCGAGCAGCGCGTTGATGAGTTCGATCGGATTGCCCGCGAGCCCGAACCCGCCCACGGCGATACTCGCGCCGTCACCGATATCGGCGACGGCAGCGCCGGCGCTCTGCACGGTTTTGTCGATGCCACCGCTCATGCCGTCCACCCGCCATCCATCGTGTACGAAGCGCCAGTCACGCTGCGGGCGTGGTCGCTCACCAACCAGCCCACGAGCGAGGCCACGTCTTCCGGATCAATGAGTCGTTTGATCGCCATGTCGGCGAGCATGATGCGGTCGACAACCTCGTCCTCGTCGATGTCATGCAACACCGCTTGGTCTGCGATCTGTTTCTCGGTGAACGGTGTGCGCACGTAGCCGGGGCTCACGCAGTTGCTCGTGACCCCGTGCGATGCGCCCTCCAGCGCGGTGACCTTCGAGAGCCCCTCGAGCCCGTGCTTGGCGGCAACGTAAGCAGATTTGTAGGGGCTCGCCTTTCGGCCGTGCACACTCGAAAGGTTGACGATCCGGCCCCACCTGCGCTCGTACATGCGCGGCAGGGCCGCCCGAATCAGGAGGAATGGTGCTTCGAGCATCACGCGCTGGAGCATCCGCCACTGTTCGGGGTCGAAGCTCGCGACCGACGCGATCTTCTGCACGCCCGCGTTGTTGATGAGAATGTCGATGTCGAGGGTCAGCGAGTCGAGCCCGTGGGTCTCGTTCAGGTCGACGACCCACGCCGTGCCGCCCACCTCATTGGCCGCTGCGCGCGCAAGCTCCGCGTCGACATCCGCCACCGTCACGTGCGCGCCGCGCGCGGCAAGTTCGTGCACACACGCCAGCCCGATTCCGCTCGCCCCGCCCGTCACAAGGGCGCGGCGCCCTCCAAGATCCTGGTCGGTCATGGTGTGCTCCGATCGTCGGCACCCTCGCGGATGATGGCGTTCTTTATCGCACGATGCCGCTCGCTCCTGCGGGCCAGCCTCGGCGCATTGCCGATCAACCGAATCATCTCGCTCACGACGCCGGGCCGCAAGCATCCACCGGTGTCGCTTCTTGAAAGCGAAATATCTGCAAAACTTTCGTCGCAATTTCAAGAAACTTGCCCAGAATTCGCGCGCACCCGCCATAGATTCGGTATTTGGTGCGAACCGATCGCATCGCGCGCCTCCCGATGGTGGGAGCGCGAATGAAGGAGTTGTGCATGACGCGCATTGGCATAGTTGCCGAACAAGAGGGCGAAACACGGGTCTCGGCCACGCCGGCCACCGCCGCAAAACTTCAGGACCTTGGCTATGAGGTCGTCGTTGAGCGAGGTGCGGGCGAGCGTTCTGCGTTCCCCGACACCGCATACGCAGAGGCTGGCGCACTGCTGGTCTCAGGCGATGAGGCATGGGCCGCACCGATTGTCTTGAAAGTGGATGCCCCCACCGACGCCGAGATTGCTCGCCTGGCCGACGGCGCCACCGTCGTTGGGCTTCTCAGCCCGGCGCTGCGCCCCGAGCTGCGTGCCGCGCTCGCGACCCGCGGCATCACCGCGCTCGCGATGGACGCAGTGCCGCGCATCTCGCGCGCCCAGTCGCTCGACGTGTTGAGCTCGATGGCGAACATCGCGGGCTACCGCGCGGTCGTCGAAGCCGCACATGAATTTGGCCGGTTCTTCACCGGCCAGGTGACCGCCGCCGGCAAGGTGCCGCCCGCAAAGGTGCTCGTCGCCGGAGCGGGTGTTGCCGGCCTCGCCGCGATCGGTGCCGCGTCGAGCATGGGCGCAATCGTGCGCGCCACCGACCCACGCCCCGAGGTTGCCGACCAGGTGAAGTCGATCGGCGGCAGCTACCTCGCCGTTGAGGTCGAAGAGCAGATGGTCTCGTCTGACGGCTACGCCAAGGCCACCAGCGAGGCATACGACGCGCGCGCCGCCGAGATCTACTCGGAGCAAGCTGCCGACGTCGACATCGTCATCACCACCGCGCAGATCCCCGGCCGTGCAGCGCCCCGCCTCCTCACCGCGGCAGACGTCGCGAGCATGAAGTCGGGCAGCGTCATCATCGACATGGCTGCCTCGAGCGGTGGCAACGTTGAAGGTTCGGTTGCTGGCGAGCGCATCGTCACCGAGAACGGCGTGATCATCCTCGGTTACACCGACCTCGCCGGACGCCTACCAACGCAGGCTTCGCAGCTCTACGGCACCAACCTCGTCAACCTGATGAAGCTCCTCACGCCTGGTAAAGACGGCGAAATGGTGCTCGACTTCGACGACATCGTGCAGCGTTCGGTCACGATCGTTCGCGATGGCGCCGAGACGTGGCCCCCACCGCCCGTGCAGGTCTCTGCGGCTCCGGTCGCGGCCGCCGTGGAGGTTGTTGCCCCCGAACCGAAGCGCGCAATGGGCAAGGGCACGAAGCTCGCTCTCGGTGTGCTCGGTGGAGCCGCACTGATCGCCATCGTCGCGATCGCGCCCGCGCCGCTTCCTCAGCACTTCACCGTGCTCGCGCTGTCGATCGTCATCGGCTTCTACGTCATTGGCAAGGTCGCTCACGCGCTGCACACTCCGCTCATGAGCGTGACGAACGCGATTAGCGGCATCATCGTGGTCGGCGCCATGCTGCAACTCAGCTCAAGCAACCTCGTCGTGCAGATTCTGGCCGGTATCGCCGTGCTGGTGGCGAGCATCAACATCTTCGGCGGGTTCGCCGTCACCAGACGAATGCTGCGCATGTTCTCGAAGGGAGACCAGCGGTGACCGCTGAAGCACTCGCGGGAGCGGCATATCTTGTCGCTGCCCTGCTGTTTATCTTGAGCCTCGCAGGGCTCTCCAAGCACGAAACGTCCCGTGGGGGCGTCAACTTCGGTATCGCCGGCATGGCGCTCGCAATCGTCGCGACCGTCTGGATGATGGTGGTTGAGGGCGGTTTCGATTCGCCCGAGGTGATGACCGGTCTCGCCATCATGGTCGGTGCGATGGTGATCGGTGCCGCGATCGGTCTGTGGCGCGCACGCGTCGTTGAGATGACCGGGATGCCTGAGCTCATCGCCCTGCTCCACAGCTTTGTTGGCGCGGCCGCCGTGCTCGTTGGCTGGAACGGTGCATTCGACGACGCGGTTCCTGCCGCACTGGTCGACATTCACCACGCCGAGGTCTTCATCGGCGTGTTCATCGGTGGAGTCACACTGACCGGTTCGATCGTCGCCTTCCTGAAGCTTTCGGGTCGCATGTCGTCGAAGCCGCTCGTGCTTCCTGGCAAGAACATCCTCAACATCGGCGCGCTGGTGCTGTTTATCGCGCTCACGGTTTGGTACGTCATCACCCCCGCGCTCTGGTTGCTCGTCTTGGTGACCGCCCTCGCGCTCGCGCTCGGCTGGCACCTGGTTGCGTCGATCGGTGGCGGCGACATGCCCGTTGTCGTTTCGATGCTCAACAGCTACTCGGGCTGGGCCGCAGCTGCCGCAGGTTTCCTCCTCAACAACGACTTGCTCATCATCACCGGTGCGCTGGTTGGTTCGTCGGGTGCCTACCTGAGTTACATCATGTGCAAGGCCATGAACCGCTCCTTCTTCTCGGTGATCGCGGGTGGTTTCGGCATCGAAGCCCCCAAGAGTGGCGACGAAGAAGAGATGGGCGAACACCGTGAGGTGGATGCCGCGACCGTCGCCGAGATGCTCGCAAACGCGTCGAGCGTCGTGATCACCCCCGGCTACGGCATGGCTGTCGCCCAGGCTCAGCACGGTGTTGCCGATCTGGCTCGCCGCCTGCGCGAGCGTGGTGTCGAGGTGCGCTTCGGCGTGCACCCCGTTGCCGGCCGCCTGCCCGGACACATGAACGTGCTCTTGGCCGAGGCCAAGGTGCCGTACGACATCGTGCTCGAAATGGACGAAATCAACGACGACCTGGCCTCAACGAGCGTCGTGCTCGTGATCGGTGCGAACGACACGGTCAACCCGGCAGCTGCCGAAGACCCGTCGAGCCCGATCGCCGGCATGCCCGTGCTGCGCGTCTGGGAAGCCGAGAACGTCATCGTGTTCAAGCGCTCGATGGCTTCTGGATACGCCGGCGTGCAGAACCCGCTGTTCTTCCGCGAGAACGCACAGATGCTTTTCGGCGACGCGAAGGATCGTGTGGAAGACATTCTGAAGGTGTTGTAGCCGCGCTTGTGCTACCAAAGGGCCCCGGTCTCCTCATGGAGGTCGGGGCCCTCTCGTTGTTGGCGAGACGGCGCATTGCTGTCCGCACAGCACAACACGGCACAGCCCACTGCGGGCACTTGCACCGCGCATCCCGCCTTGCGCCCCCACCGAGGCTGCCGACACGTGCGTGCACCCACACCGGCCGGCACGCATCGACGGTCATCCATCACCCCGGCGGTGCCGCGCCGGCCTCGCTCGCAGTCCGCCAACCGGGTCTTTGGGGTGGCGGATCCCACGCCCATGCCACGGCCGACTTCGACCGGAGTGGCACCGCCTGGTCGCTACCCGGCGGGTGCAGCATGAATGGCCCGTCGTCGTCGCGGGTGATCCGCCATTTGTTGTTATGGAGCAGCATGTGGTGATAGCGGCACAGCAGGATTCCGCGGTCGATGTCGGTGCGGCCGAGATTTTCGTGCCAATGGTCGCAGTGATGGGCCTCGCAGTACGAGGCGGGGACGCGGCATCCCGAAAACATGCACCCACCGTCTCGAATCGCGAGCGCAATGCGCTGCGCGGGCGTGTAGAGGCGTTGCTCTCGCCCAACGTCGAGCGGGTTTCCGAGGCGATCAATCGTCACGTCGCGGTGGCCGACGGAGCAGAGCGCGCGGTCGATCACTTCTCCTGGCAGGGCGTCGCCGCGGTCTTCGAGATGCCCGGTGGCGAGCATTCGGCCGAATGGGTCACGAGGGCCGACTGAGTCCTTGATGACGATCATGCGCACTCCGGGTTGGCGCGCACCGAAGACATCGGCGGCGTTCGCCAGGGCGCCGGCCCGGAACAGGCCCATCACGAGGTCGTAACTGAGCTGGTCATTGGTACGCGGGTCGTCAACGAGGTTCTTCGCGGCCGCTTTCTCGCTCGCATCACTGAAGCGCGGCCCGCCCCTGCGCGGCCGAAGCGCCGCATCGCGCACATGTTGCACCCACGCGGCCATTTCGTCATCGAAATCGATGCGGGCATGGTGGCCGCCGTCTGCGTCTGTCCAGGTGCGGAAGGAGCGCGCCTCGTAGCGGCGACGGAACCTCTCTTGCACACCCTCAGCGTCGAGCGTGTCGCGCACATGCCGGGCGCGCTGCGCCAATTCTTCGGCAGACATCTCGTGCGCTTCGTCGACAAGTTGCTCGGCCGCAATCCGCCAGACCTCAACGATGGCCGCGTTGGCAGCCTCCCCCGGCACATCGTCGGCCCCGTCACCCGCGGCAGCACGCGCACCGGCACCGACTCCAGCACCAACACCCGACAAGTCCCGCAGCGGCGGCTGCCCCAACCCACGGAAGATCGCATCGTGCTGTGCCCCGGTCAACCGGCCGTCCAGCCGCGCCGCCGACAACGGCTCGTGCCACGGCACCGCCGCCCCGACCACCGCGCCAGGCGCGCCAGCGCCCTCACCCTCGACTCCCACGGCACCGAGTTCGGTACGGCGGGCTGCCGAGGCATCCACCCCCTCAAGCAACGACTCACCCAACCGCACGGCGCGTGTTGCATCGGCCCGCGTGCTCCCAAAAATGGACTGCACGAGCGACACCGGCGAGCGATGCCCACGCTGCGCCGCGAGCCCCGCGTAGCCCTGCTCGCGCGTTGAACGCTCGGCGATCACGCCGGCGCCGACCGTGAGCAACCGCTCGGTTCGGTTCGCGAGGACAGATGCCTCGGCCATCAACTGCAGCATCGCCTCACCGTCGAGCCCCCGCATCGCGGCGGCCAGCGCATCGGGCTCAACGTCGCCGATGCGCGCTGCGATGGCGTCGATGCTGTCGCGAAGCTCGTTCAAAATGAACATACTTTATGATCTCATGAACCGCAGACATTCGAACAAGTTTGCTATAGTTGTGGATAACTCGACCGCGGGAATGAGGAACTCGACCGCGGGAATGAGGAACTCGACCGCAGGAATGAGCAACTCGACCACAAGAAAGGGGCCCCGCCCGCGACCTCACCCCAACGCGCGAAGATACCGGCGCCGCGCAAACACCTGCACGATGCGGAGCAACGGAAACAGCGCGCGCCATGGCTGCGCCGTCGACGGCGCGGTCAGCGATCGCACCGTAAGAAATACGCTTTCACCACGCCTGTGCACGATGAAGGCTTCTTCGCCAGAGACCGGATGCCCCGGCCGCGTGCGATACGAAAAGCCGACCCGTGCCCCGGTCTCGACCACGTCCACAACCTCGACAGGCTCCCGAACGGTCACGCCGGCAAACCTGGCCGTCACCTGCAGTTCAGTGCGCGGCACCACTTTTCCTGCATCCTCAACGATGAAGCCACTGCGTGTTTTCACGGCCCACCGCAAGACGTCGTGCGTCGCGCGCTCCCATACGCCGTCACCAACCCCCAGAAGCGCCGTCGCTTCCGAGCGCCGATAAGGACTAGAACTACCAACCCGCCACACGACTTCACCCGGCTCGGTCGTGGGCGCCGCCCCCAGCGCCTCAAGCAGGTGCTGGTTTCGCTGCCGAATCAACCGCCGCAGATACGGCACAAGCACCACGCGTTCAGCGAGCCGCCCGAACACCGGCGATCCGATCGTGAGCGTGTCAACCATCACTGTCACGTCACCGTCGCGCGTCAACACGTGCTCGTGCCGAAACGATCGAAAGGGACCACGCGTCTGCGCATCCACGAACCGATGCGGCCGCTCAAGCTCGGTGATCTTCGACGTCATCGTGAACCAGACCCCGAGATGCCGCGCGCGCCACGTCACGCTCTCGCCGAGTCCGATCAGCCCGCCGGTGACGCCGCCAATCGCGCGCTCGCCCGACTCGGCCATGGACGCCACGTGCGCATCGATCGACAGCGACGCATCGAACAATTCCTCCACCGGCACTCGCGCGCGGGTCACGACCGTGAATGAGCTGACCATCCCCCGATCCTCGCACCCCACCGCTCAGCCGACACCCCACCGCTCAACAGTCACAAATTGCCGCTCGGTGGCCGCGAAAGCGACATATCGCGACTGGGGAGCGAAAACACGCAGGGCAAGCGCGCGACGAAAAACACTGGTCGCGCTTCAGCCCCGGCATCCAAAGCACTGAAAAACCCCAGGCCACCCTAGAAAGCGAAAAAGCCCGACAGACTGGCGAGAGTCTGTCGAGCTATTCCGTGCACCCCCTCGGACTTGAACCGAGAACCCACTGATTAAGAGTCAGTTGCTCTGCCTATTGAGCTAGAGGTGCGTAGTTTTGGGCCCTCCGAAGAAGTACCCCGAACCAAGAAATGACTCTATCAGTCATAACCGGTGGCGCGCCAATCGAGCCAAGTAGGCTGTTTGAGTGCGCCCAAATTCCTCTGCAGCTGAGCCTTCGGGCACCGCTGGAAACACCCCGATCAACAACATAAACACCACAATCGAGGTGACCCCAGAGCTCCTCGCGGCCGACCTTGAACTCGCCCTGCGACTCGCCGACGCGGCCGATGCGCAGTCGCTCCCCCGGTTCCGGGCCGATGATCTCGGCGTCACAACCAAGGCCGACAGCACCCGGGTCACCGACGCCGACCTCGCGGTCGAACGAGCGATTCGCGAACTGCTCGCCGCAGAGCGCCCCAACGACGGCGTCTTCGGCGAAGAGTATGGCAGCGAGGCCGGCACTGGCACCGGGGCTAATCGCCAGTGGATCATCGATCCCATCGACGGCACCCACGGCTTCCTCCGCGGCACGCCGCTGTGGGGCACAATGATCGCCCTCGCGATCGACGGCGTCCCCGTCGTGGGCGTCGTCAGCGCGCCGGCCATCGGTGGTCGCTGGTGGGCATCGACGGGCGCCGGCGCATGGGCGAGAAATGTGGATGGCTCAGCCCGACGCTTGGCTGCGTCATCCGTAGATCGTCTTGAAGACGCCACGATCAGCTTTCAAAGCGTGCAGCAGTGGGACGGTGCCGGCCAGTTGCCCGCGCTGATCGCACTCACGCGGCGCGTCTGGCGCGACCGCGCATTCGGTGATGTGTGGCCCTACATGCTGGTCGCCGAAGGACAGATCGAGATGGTCGCTGAGTTCGACGTTGCCGAGTATGACATCGCCGCCGCGGTGCCGATCGTGCGCGAGGCTGGCGGCATGTTTACGGCATTTGACGGCGTTGACACGCTTTCGGGGCGCTCCAGCCTCGCGACGAACGGGATCCTTCACCAGGATTTTCTCGACTTCTTGGGCGAAGATCGCCCAGGGACCATCGGCTCGCGCTAACTCGCCCCACGAGCGGGCGTGCCGCGGCCCCACGCAGCACATTCCCCACCCCTGCATCCCCAACAGGAGCCATGAAATGACCCCTCGACCGCTTGCCCGAATTGCGGCCGCCGCCTCCATCGTCACCCTCGCAACACTCCTTGCCGCATGCGCGCCGAACAGCACCGAAGATCCCAAGTCGGAGCCGTCGCAGAGCAGCTCGCCGGACGCCGGTGCATCGACGGCACCGTCGGGCAACCCAGGCAACCCGGGCAAGCCGGCGAAACCCGCACCCGTCGAGGCCACGTGCGAAAACATTGTTTCTGAGCACACGCTCGAGCAGTTCACAACGGCCCAGTGGACCGTGAAGAGCCACGAGTTCATGATCGGTGAAACGCGGTTGCCGCGGGGCGCGTACTGCGTGTGGGGCGACTACAACGGGCCCGCAAGCGACAACGTCGCGATCTTCGGCTGGTCGCCCACCACTGAAAAGGAAGCGACCGCGGCGCAAGACGAACTCATCGCCGCGGGCTGGTTGCGCGAGGACGGCAATCACGGCACCTACATCACCGAAGACCCGGCGTACGCGATCGGAATCGACGACGCCGGATACGGCATGACCTACCACTTCGGCGACGGCTGGGTCTCGGTCTCAGAGACGAAGCAGAACCTCCAGCTGATCAACGCACCGCGCGCATAGTGGCAATCAATAAGGGTGTTCGCTCGATAGGCAGTGGTACCGCCACAGTTGTCGCCGCGCTTGCCCTGGCTGTCGCGCTGACCGGTTGTGCGGCGATCAATGTGTTTGGAAACAGCAGCGGCGACCCCGAGCGCGACAGCGAGACCCAAGAGATCACCAGCGCGGGCCAGGCGGACGTGTTCAGCATCAAGGTCGGCGATTGCCTGCACGCGGTGCAGAACGACACGGTCGAGGCGGTGCCCGTCGTGCCGTGCGGCGATCCTCATGACGAGGAAGTCTTCGCCGAGTTTTCGCTGCCCGATGCAGAATGGCCGGGACGCGACGCAATTGATGCGGCCGCCACCGAGCAGTGCGGCCCAGCGTTTCGCGAGTTTGTTGGCCTTCCGTGGGAAGAATCAGCGCTCAACTGGTATCCGCTCACGCCGACCGAACAGGGCTGGGCTGAGGTCGGCGACCGCCTCGTGCAGTGCGTCATTTACGACCCGGCCGGCAAGGTCTCCGGATCGCTCCAAGCGGCCGGGCGGTAGACCGATATGCCCACGACTCCCCCACCAGCGGGCGCAAGAGCATCGAGCGACCCCGCGTCGAACGACACCCGGCCCATCGCGCTGCTCCTCGGCCTCCTCCTCGCCTTCGTGGTGATCCTCGTCGGCGCACTCGTGTTCGCGATCCCGGCGTTCTGGATCGACGGCATCACGATTGCGACCGCGACGGTCGGCTTCTTCACCGCGCTGTGCGTGCGCGTGCGCCACAGCCCCTGGTGGTGGGTGGGAATCGCGTGTGGCGCCCTCACCTTTGCGATGCTGATCGCTCAGCAGCTGCCGTGGTTACCCCGCGCTGTCTGGGGCTAGCGACCGCTATCGGGGTTGCGCATCGACGGCCGCCCGCGCAGCGCGCTCGCCCGTCACGCCCGCCGCAATCGTCCACGACAGCAACCATGCCGCCGAGGCGAGCACCGTGAAAAGAAAAAGACCAGCGGATGCCTCAGCCCCCAGCCCTGCAACCCCCACCAGCGCGGCAACGCAACCGCCGCCGATCGCGCCCCATCCGGCGAGTCGAATCCGCGGTGCGGCAGCCCGCTGCGCCGGATACCAGGCTTCGTCAGATGCGAGCGTCAACGCGGTTCGCACGCCCGCGAGCTGATTGCGCTGGAGGCGACCGGCTTCGCTGCGCCGCGCCATCCAGAGAAAAAGAACACCAGCCCCCACCAAAACGAGGCCGGTGATGGCATACCCGATGGCGATGGCTCCTGCGTCAGACACACCTCGAGCCTATCTCCGGCCTGCGGGCGCCCCGCGCCCTAGGCTGGGGGCGTCGGAAGGGGCGCTGCGTGAAGAAGCAGATCAATGTCGTGGGTGCCGTCATCGTGCGCGATGGCGAAGTGCTCTGTGCCCAGCGCGGCCCGAATGGCGCACTGGGCGGCATGTGGGAGTTTCCCGGCGGCAAGATCGAGGCCGGCGAGACCCCGCGCGAAGCGCTGCGACGCGAGATCGTCGAAGAGCTCGAGTGCCACGTGACGACCGGCGACCAGGTTGAAACGACGACCTACGAATATGACTTCGGAATCGTCACGCTCACGACGTTTTATTGCGAACTTGTGGATGCCGCTACCCCCACGCTCACCGAGCACGCCGAGGTTCGCTGGTTGACGCCTGACGCACTGCTCGACCTCGACTGGGCACCCGCCGACATCCCGGCCGTGGAGCGCATTCAGGCCGACTTCGCGCGCAATGTCGGTTGACTTCGAGCCGGCGAAATTTTCGCTCGACCTCGACCTCGACGTGCGGTTTGGCTACCTCGACCGCGACGCTCGATCTCCACGGCACTACAACCCACACGTCGTCCTGAACACTGACAGCGACTCGATGCTTCGCACACTGCGCGAAGAGATCAGCCGGTGCAATGGGTTCACCATGTCGGTGGCGTTCGTTTCACCGCGCGCAATCGCACTGCTCAAGCAGGAGCTCGTCGAGTTCACCGGCACCGGTTGCATCGTGACCTCCGACTACCTCGGGTTCAACTCTCCACAGGCATTCGCCGAACTCCGAAACCTCAACCAGTTCGGCATCGAAACGCGTCTGCACCGCGACGCTGCGTTTCACCCCAAGGGGTATGTCTTCGACTATGCCGACCGCGTCACAGCGATTCTCGGGAGCTCGAATCTCACAGAGAGCGCGCTTGCTCGCAACCACGAGTGGAACCTCCGGGTGTCGGCATCACGCGACAGCGACCTCTCGGGCCAACTCGAACGACTCGTCGAGAGCCAATGGGCCGATTCGATCCCCATCACAGATGAGTGGATCAACGAGTACGAAACGCTCTACGAAAAGCCGGCGCCCCCACGCGTGCCCTCGCGTCGAATCGCCGCGCGCCCACACCCCGCAACCAGCGACCCGAGCGATACCCGCCCGCCGCTCGTGGCGAATCAGATGCAGCAGGATGCCCTCATCGCGATCGAGGCGATGCGTCGCGACGGAAAGTCTCGCGTGCTGGTGATCTCAGCTACCGGCACAGGCAAGACGATCCTCTCTGCGCTCGACGTTCGCGCCGCGCGCCCCGAACGCATGCTGTTTATCGTGCATCGCGAACAGATTCTGGATCGGGCGATTGACGAGTTCCGCCGCGTACTTGGCGCGCCCGCTGGCGATTTCGGCAAGTTGACCGGCACCCACAAACAGCACGACCGCAAGTACGTCTTCGCGACGATCCAGACGCTCTCCCAGCCTGGCACCCTCGAGATGCTTGAGCGCGATGCATTCGACTACATCCTCGTCGACGAAGTGCACCGGGCCGGCGCCGCCAGCTACGCGCGTACGATCACTCACTTCGCTCCCAAGTTCTTGCTTGGAATGACCGCAACCCCCGAGCGCACCGACGGTGCGAGCGTCTTCGAAATGTTCGACTACAACGTTGCCTACGAGATCAGGCTCAACCGCGCGCTCGAAGAAGACATGCTCAGCCCGTTCCACTACTACGGCGTGGCAGACGTCGCGTTCGACGATGGAAACACCACATCGGCCACAACCGATCTCGCGCGCCTGTCATCGAGGATCCGCGTCGACCACGTGCTGAATGCCCTCGACACCTATGGGCAGGCGGGGGTGCAGCCCCGCGGCCTCATCTTCTGCAGCCGAAAGGACGAGGCCCACGCGCTCGCCGCAGCGCTCAATCGTTCGACGCTCCGCGGCCGCCCGCTCCGCACGGTCGCGCTGACCGGTGAAGACAGCATCGCGCAGCGCGAACGAGCCGTGCAGCGTCTTGAGGCCGGCGAAATCGACTACATCTTGACCGTCGATATCTTCAATGAAGGCGTCGACATCCCCTCTGTCAACCAGGTGGTCATGCTGCGGCAAACACAGTCGGCCATCGTCTTCGTGCAGCAGCTCGGCCGCGGGCTACGCAAGCATGCCGACAAAGAATACGTCGTGGTCATCGACTTCATCGGAAACTACGCAAATAACTACCTGATCCCGATCGCCCTCTTCGGCGATGACTCGCTGAACAAGGAATCGATCCGCAAGAACCTCATCGCCGCCGAAGAGGCAGGCGTGCTCGCTGGACTCTCAAGCGTGCGGTTCGACCGACTCTCTCAACAGCGCGTGCTCAAGTCGATCACCGAGACAAAACTCGACAGCATGCAAAACCTCAAGGCTGCGCTCGAGACGCTGCGCAATCGCCTGGGGCGGGTACCCGCGCTGCATGATTTTCTGCGTTTCGAATCCGTCGACCCGGTGCTGCTGGCAAAGCGACTCGGCAACTACCCCTTGCTCGTCGAGCGCCTACTTAAAGACGAGTCGCAACTGAGTGAGAGCGAGCAGCATGCCCTGACCCTCCTCTCGTTTGAGGCGCTCGATGCCAAGCGGCCGCACGAGCTACTCCTTCTCCGAACGCTGCTCCTCGAAGGCCCGGTCAGCAATGCTCGGATGCGTGAGGTCTTCGCAGAGCACGGCGCGTCGTCTGAGCTGCAACACGTATTGAGCGCCATCCGCAGCCTTGACCTGTCGTTTCACACCGAGGCTGAACGCGCCAAATATCGGAGCGGAATTGTCGAGGCATCCGGCGGTCATGTGCGATTGACGGACCACTTCTCATCGGCATACTCCGACTCAGCAGCATTCAGGCTGGCGGTCGATGACCTCATCGTCACTGGCCTCGAACTCATCGCGGCCCGCTACCTCCCCCTGCAGCCGTTCACGCCCGGCCGCCAGTACTCGCGCAAGGATGCCTGTCGTCTGCTGTGTTGGGACAAGAACGTGATGGCCACGATCTACGGCTACCGGGTCGACAAGCCAACCAAGACCTGCCCCGTGTTCGTGACCTACCAAAAGGCCAGCGACGTCGCGGCGAGCACCGCGTATGAGGATGAACTGCTCGACCGCCGAACCATGCGCTGGTTCACGCGGAGCCGTCGAACGCTGCGCAGCGCCGAGGTCGCGGCGATCGTCTCGAACGACGTCGCCACATTCGCATTCGCGAAAAAGGATGATGCGGAAGGAAGCGACTTCTATTTCTTGGGAGCAGCCCGTGCAACCGGTGCGACTGAAACGCGGATGCAGCGAGGCGAACCGCTCCCCGTCGTGCAGGTCGACCTGCAGTTTGATGCGCCGATCAACTCGGCCGTCTTCGACTACTTCCACCCGATCGTGACGTTGTAGCTACCGCCTGCCGAAGCAGCGGCATCCCTCACGAAAACACACGCAGCACCGGTTAACACACAGTGCCGAAATCATCCATGAGGAGATTTCGGCACTGTGTGTTTCGCGTGACCGCGGCAATGGTGGAGATGGGGGGAATTGAACCCCCGTCCACCGCTGTGATTCTGCGCCTTCTACGGGCGTAGCCTGTAAAAACGTTCTACTCGGCCCCGACCTTTGCCACAGGCATCTAAGTCGACAGGCCCAGCCAGAGTAAGAGTCCCGCGTGACGCTCTAGGCATCATCACGCAGCAAGTCCCCTAAATGACGCCAGGGTCCGTGTCGGGAACACACACGGTCTGACGGACTATCGGGCTCGCTTATGCAGCGAGGGCGAAGTCAGTGCGCTTTGCATCGGCACTTATTGTTTTTGCAGAGATCGTTTACGAGATAACCCTGCATCCTCGGCCCGCTTCTCGCAGGTTCGCAGGCGATGTCGAAACCGATCATCCCCATGAACCCCGCTCGATGCTTTCGCAGGGGCCGCAGTCACACGCTGTTGAGTTACAACTCCGGTGTCCCGGAGCATTGAAGTCTATAACACGAACGACCGCAAGAGCATTCCCGACCTTGACGCGTCGCCGGTAGAGTCGCCCACATGAGCGAAGTCACCATCACCGTCCGCGGCAATCACGAAGCACGTATCGCCCCAGAACTCGGCGTCGCCCGCGTGAGCGTGCGGCTCGATGGCCCCGAGCGCGCGGCCGTAGTTGCCGAGTCCACCGCCCTCGCGATGACGCTGCGCGAAGAGATGCAAGCGCATCAGGATGCCGGAGCCATCGCCGAGTGGTCAAGTGACCGTGTCTCGGTCTGGTCAGATCGGCCGTGGAGCCAAGACGGCACGCAACTGCCCCTCGTGCACCACGCATCCATCGGTGCGCGTGCCGAGTTCACCGATTTTTCTGCGCTCTCAGACTGGGTGACGCGCATCGCTGATCGCGAGGGCATCACTGTCGAATCTGTCGGCTGGGCGCTGACTCCCGAGCGTGCGCGCCTCGCCGAGCGCGACGTCGCCGGCGGTGCCGTGCGAGTCGCGGTCGAGCGCGCCGAGGCCTACGCCTTGGCGATCGGCCGCACGGGCGTCGAGCCTCTTGAAATCGCCGACGTCGGCCTGCTCGGTCGCCCCGGGGGCGACGAATCGGGCCCGCAGCCGCGCATGATGGTCATGGCCCGCGACGGCATTGGGCACGGCGAGCCAGGGCTGCAGTTCGAGCCACAACCCATCGTCGTGACCGCGGCGGTCGAGGCACGGTTCACCGCCCGCTAAACAGACGCGCGGCGTCAGGCAGAGCAAACGCCCCAGGCGCGGCAGAGCAATCGCTCCACTCGCGGCAGAGCAACGCCCCGAGCGCGGCAGAGCAAACGCCCCGGAGTGGAACCCCCGGGGCGCTTGCCCGTCTCTCGCTGAGCGTCAGGTCACGCGATAGCGTCGTCCTTGCGGCCGCTCGCACGGGTGTCTTCCATCTCGGGCACAAGGCCGAAATCGGTCAGGAGCTTGCCAATTTCGGTCTGGTCGAATTTGTGCACGAGGTGACGCTTGGCGAACTCGGGGCCCGGCAAGTGCAGCTGTTCGCCATCGGCCAGGATCTTCGTTGCGTGTAGCAAGAAGCGCAGGTCGTAGGTCGAGTTGAAGACCTCCGGGATGCCGCGCTCGACGCCCAGCAACTCGTAGGTGGCGACCATCGCCGTGCGCACCGAGTACTCGGTGGTGAAGATCGTGTCGCGGCTCGTCTCGGCGAACTGCCCGATGAACGCGAAGTTCACACTGCCGGAGGGCACCACGTCAGGGCGGTCGCCCGCCTTGCGCGGCATGAAGAATGACGTGACGTACGGCATCATGACCGGCACGGTCTTGGCACCGGTCGCGGCCATCTCGTCGATCAGATCGACGGGAACACCCATGTGGTAGAGCCATTCCTGCGTGATTTCTTCGCCGGTGCAGTCCTGCATCGATTTTTTCACGTAGGCGCCTGGGGTGTCGACGTACAAGCCGTACACCCACACCACAATCTCGGTGGGCTTCTGCGCCTTGAAGTGCGGCTGACGGTTCACGGTCCAGCTCATCAGCCACGGCGAGTCGCGCGCCGTGACGATGCCGCCTGTGACGACCTTGCCGGAGAACGGGTCGCGCTCGGAGATCTTCTGGATATACGCGGGGATCCGGGCATCCAACGTCGTCACCGTTGCCGACTCCCATTTGCTCTCGTCGACGTTGCCGCAAAACACCTCTGGGTGGCCAAAATCGGGCGACTTCTTCGCGATCGACTTCCACAAGTCCCACGCCGGGGCCGGGCCCGTGTTGAGCACCGCGGCGGTCTTGTGGTCGCCGTCGTCAGAGTTCTCGGTCAGCGAACCAATCGTGATCAGCGCCAGGTCGTTCTCGGTGAGGTCGACGCCGCCCGCGACGCCGTTGTTCACCCAGTCGATGCGCGTGGCTTGCTTGCGACCCGCCTGGATGTCGAACTGCACGTCGGTGACAGTGGTGTCGAACTGGAACGTGACGCCGTGCTCGAGCAGCCAGGTGTACATGGGCAACACGAACGACTCGTACTGGTTGTACTTGGTGAACTTGAGCGCCGACATGTCGGGGAACCCGCCGAGCTGGTGCACGAACCGGTGCAGGTACAGCTTCATCTCAAGGGCGGAGTGCCACTCTTCGAAGGCGAACATTGTGCGCCAGTAGAGCCAGAAGTTCGAGTCGAGGAACTCCTTGCTGAAGACCTCGTTGATCCGCTTGTCTTCCATCTCGGCGCGGGTGGCGAGGAAGATCTTTACGACCTCTTTCTGCGCCGCTACGCTCAGGCCAAACTTAAAATTGGTGCCGGCGTCGAGGCCCTGCTTCTCGGTGACGCGGCGCTTCGACGAGTTGGGGTCATCTTTGTTGAGCCAGTAGAACTCATCGAGCATGCTGCCGTCGACCTCGAGCGAGGGCACAGAGCGCAGCAGGTCCCAGAGGCATTCCATGTGGTCTTCGAGCTCGCGGCCACCACGAATCACGAAGCCCTTCTCGGGGTACTTGATGCCATCGAGAGCCCCACCGGGGAGGCTGAGCTCTTCGAGGATCGTTATCTTTTCACCCTTCATCTGGCCATCGCGGATCATGAAGATCGCGGCGGCCAGGTTGCCGAGCCCAGCACCGACAAGCCAGGCGGACTTATCGTCAACGCCGTGGGGCTTGCGTGGGCGTGCAAACGCCTCGTAGTTTCCGCTGCTGTAGTGCATGAAAGAACCACCAATCCGATCGCAAGAGCGCTGATTCGGTGACCGCGAGACGTCGGTGCACCGTCGCTCCAGCGTATGAACGGCAAGCCGCCCTGCGCCGGCTTCGGCGGCAATATCGCCCTGGCAGTCACCCAAGCGCTACCCGTAGGGCACCCGACCTGGCCACCCCGCGCGCGGAGGAGGTTGCTACTCGTTCATTCTGTTGCGCGTGCGCATCGCGCGCTCGGCATCGCGCTTGTCTTGACGCTCGCGAAGCGTCTGGCGCTTGTCGAACTCGCGCTTGCCCTTCGCGACCGCGATCTCGACCTTGGCATAGCCATCGAGAAAGTACAGCTTGAGCGGCACGAGCGTGTAGCCACCGGCAGAGACCGCGTGGCTGATCTTGACGATCTCGGCCTTATGCAGCAGCAGCTTGCGCTTGCGCCGCGGCGGGTGGTTCGTCCAGTTGCCGTGGGAGTACTGCGGAATCTGCACCGCATCGAGCCACACTTCGCCACCCTCGATGAACGCGTAGCCGTCGGTGAGGTTCACGCGCCCAATGCGCAGCGACTTCACCTCGGTGCCAGTGAGCACAATGCCAGCTTCGTATGTTTTCTCGATCAGGTAGTCATGGCGAGCGCGACGATTGGTGGCGATCACCTTTTCGCCGCTTTCCTTGGCCATGTTCACTCCTCAATCAAGATTGGGGATGCCAGGGTCGCGGCATCCACTCGCCCAGCTCGATCAGCCAGACAGCCCACCAGCATAGCAACGCCCGGGCGTTACGCGCGCAACCAGCGCCGAATCGCAAAACTTGCCGACAGCGCCGCGAGGGCCACGCCGATCACGACCATGACGGGGATCACGACCCAGAGTTGGTCCATGCCCACCCAGGTCGTCACGAACGCGATGCGGTTCGACAGGTATTCGTTGATCCCAAAGTGCACGATCGCGACCATGGCGCCGCTGGCGAGTGCCGAGCCGATGAGCGCGGCGATCACGCCCTCAAGCACGAATGGCGTCTGAATAAAGCGATTGGATGCCCCCACCAGACGCATGATGCCCAGCTCACGCCTGCGCGCATATGCCGAAAGTCGAATGGTCGTCGCGATCAGCAACACCGCCGCGACGAGCATCAGTCCGGCAATACCGACAGCGATATATGTCGCCACCGTCAGCGCTGAGAACAACGGGTCGAGGTACTGGAGTTGGTCCTTCACCTCCGAAACACCGGGCGTGCCGGTGAAGGCCTCAGACAGCACCTCCGACTGCGACTGGTCGACGAGGTTGATCCAGAAGGTCTCGTTGAGGCTCTCTGGGGTGATCACGTCGACATAGTTCGGCCCGAGCAGTTCGATCGTGTTCTTGTACGCCTCGTCACGCGTTTCGAAGCGCACCGACGCGATGAGCGGTTGCAGCGTGTCGCTTTCGAGCTCGGCACGGATGCTGTCGATCTGCTCCTGCGTCGCGACACCGTCAACACAGGTCGGCGTATCGTCACGCTCCAGGTCGGTGCAGAGGTAGATCGCGACCTGAGCGCGGTCGACCCAGAAATCTTTCATCGTGCCGATCTGCATCTGCATGAGCATCGCGGCGCCGACAAAGGTGAGCGAGACGAACGTGACGAGCACGACAGACACAACCATCGACGCGTTGCGGCGCAGTCCGGTCGCGACTTCAGAAAGAATCAGGCCGATCCTCATGAGGTGGGCCCCACTTCTTGATCGTCATCGGTATCGTCACCGAGGCCGAGCCGGTCGGCAAGCCCGAGCTCGGCGACGTTGACCTCGGCAAGATCGATCAGCGGGATGCCGCCGGTCGCGAACTGCGGAGGATCGGGTTCGACGGGCGGCGGCACGGGAGCCGGGGCCGCAGGAATGACGGGCGGTTGCGGCGCGGTCGGCTGAACCGGCTGGGCGGGCTGGCCCGGCGCGACAGGCTGGCCCGGCGCGTCAGGCACAATCGGAGCAACAACAGCCGCCAACTCAGCGGCAACCGCGGGCGCCACCGGTGCCACCGGTGCCACGACTGACACAACCACGGCGCGCGCATCGGTTTCGGGCGCGGGCGTCGCCACCGACGTCGGCAATGAGTCGCGCAGTTCGATCGCCGCGGTCAACGCGGCCATCGATGCGACGCCCTGCTGGGCCATCGGGGCAAGGCTCGGCAGTCCAGACGTGTCGCCGTAGCCGCCATGCATCTCGTCGCGCGTAATCTTGCCGCCGCGCAGTTCGATCACGCGGCGCTGCATCTGATCGACAAAACCGGCCTCGTGCGTGGCCATGACCACGGTGGTCCCGCTGGCGTTGATCCGCGCGAGCAACTGCATGATGCCGACAGACGTGGCCGGGTCGAGGTTTCCGGTGGGCTCATCGGCGAGCAACACCTCGGGCCGGTTGACGATCGCGCGGGCGATCGCCACGCGCTGCTGTTCGCCACCCGAAAGTTCGTGTGGCAGGCGCTTTTCTTTGCCCTCGAGGCCGACAAGCCGCAGCGCCTCGGGCACCGCCTGATGCACGAAGCCACGCGAAGCGCCGATTACCTGCAGCGTGAACGCGACGTTGGCGAACACATCCTTCGACGGCAACAGGCGAAAGTCTTGAAACACCGTGCCGATGTGCCGGCGAAAATAGGGCACCTTGCGGTTTGAGAGCGAGCGCAGATTGCGCCCGAGCACGAGCACGTTGCCCTCGGTGGGGGTGTCTTCTTTCAGCATCAGGCGCAGGCACGACGACTTGCCCGAGCCCGAAGCGCCGACGAGGAACACGAACTCGCCGCGCACCACCTCGAAGTCGACGTTATCGAGCGCAGGTCGAGGCGTGCCGCGATACTGCTTGGTGACGTTTTCAAAGCGAATCATGGCTCAATGAGCCTAAGTTGCAAGACGCGCAGGGCCGTCGAACGACTCGGTGAGTCACGAAAGCGACACTCGCAATGCCTGGTCGCAACCGGGATGCCGGGGCCCCGGCATCCGCCCCGCAATTAGTCGTCGAGCGGACGCTTGCGCCAGCGAATACCGGCCGAGATGAAGCCGTCGAGGTCGCCGTCGAACACGGCCGACGGGTTGTTGACCTCGTAGTCGGTGCGGAGATCTTTGACCATTTGGTAGGGCGCGAGCACGTAGCTGCGCATCTGGTCGCCCCAGCTGGCGGTAATCACGCCGGCGAGGTCTTTCTTGACGGCGGCCTCCTGCTCGCGCTGGAGGATGAGCAGCCGCGACTGCAACACGCGCATTGCGGCCGCACGGTTTTGGATCTGCGACTTCTCGTTCTGCATTGACACGACCGTGCCGGTCGGAAGGTGGGTGATGCGCACGGCCGAGTCGGTGGTGTTGACCGACTGCCCGCCGGGGCCCGAGGAACGATAGACGTCGACGCGAATATCGGTGTCGGGAATCTCGACGACGTCGGTCGCTTCCATGAGCGGAATGACCTCGACTGCCGCGAAGCTGGTCTGGCGCTTGCCCGCCGAGTTGAAGGGGCTCATGCGGACGAGCCGGTGGGTGCCGGCTTCGACCGAGAGGGTGCCAAACGCGTATGGCGCATCGATCTCGAACGTGGCCGACTTGATGCCGGCCTCTTCGGCGTACGAGGTGTCGAGCACCTTCGCTGAGTACTTGTGTTGCTCGGCCCAGCGCAGGTACATGCGCAGGAGCATCTCGGCGAAGTCTGCCGCGTCGACCCCACCGGCACCCGCGCGAATAGTCACAACGGCCGGACGGTCGTCGTATTCGCCGTTGAGGAGAGTCTGCACTTCGAGCGCGCCGAGGACCTTGGTGATCGCAGCCAACTCGTCGCGAGCCTCGTGTGCGGCGTCTTCGTCGCCCGCTTCGTTCGCGAGGTCGACGAGCACTTCGAGGTCGTCGAGGCGATTCTTGATGCTCTCGATACGGGCAAGCTCGCTCTGGCGATGGCTGAGCGCGCTGGTCACTTTTTGCGCCGCGTCTGGGTCGTCCCACAAGTCGGGGGCACCGGCTTGTTCGCTCAGTTCGGCGATCTCGGCCCGTAGGCGATCAACCCCGACCACCTCGCGAATATCGCTGAAGGTGGAGCGGAGTGCGGAAATCTGCGATGAAATATCGAAATCGAGCATGGCCCGCCCAGACTATCGTGGATGCAATGACAGCAGATTCTTCGGGCAATATTTTGATGCGTTTCGCCCCGATGATCTACGGGCCGACCGTGCTCTTCACCCTGGGTGAGGGAGCCGTGATCCCGCTCTTCCCGGTCATCGCTGCCCGCCTCGGCGCCGATCTCGCCGTGGCCGCGCTCGTTGCCGCGGCCCTCGTCGTCGGCCAGTTGTTCGGTAACGTGCCCGCAGGTTGGGCCGTCGCCCGCATCGGCGAGCGTCTCACAATGACATTCGCCGGGCTCGCCGGAATTCTCGGTGTTGTGGCGATGGTCTTCGCAACATCGGTCGGCATGCTGATGGCCTCGGTGTTCATCATTGGCTTCTGCGCCTCGGCATTCGGGCTGGCCCGCCACTCGTTCATGACGACCCGCGTACCGCTTGCGTTCCGCGCCCGCGCGCTCGCGCTGCTCGGTGGTTCGTGGCGCCTCGGAATGTTCGTTGGCCCGTTCGTCGCCGCAGCGATCCTCCTTGCCACTGGCAATGAGCAGATCGTGATGTGGTTCTTCGGCGGGTGTCTGCTCGCGTGTGTCGCCCTCGTGTTCTTCGGGCCTGACCCTGAGGAGCAGCTGCAGGCTGAGGCATCCGCTGCACGACGGGCGATGGATGCCACGACCCCCACCGAGTTCGAACTCGAGGCCGAAGACCTGATGCTTGAAGACACCGGCGAGGTGTCGACGGGCTCGATCCCGACGTTCGAGCGGCAGGGCGTGTTTGCCACGATGTGGGCGAACCGGCGCGTGCTCAGCCGTGTCGGTGTCGCGGCCGCGACCCTGAGCTCGGTGCGTGCCGCGCGCACGGCGATGCTGCCACTGTGGGGCCTCGCGATCGGCCTCGACGCCGAGCACATCGCGCTCATCGTCGGAATCTCGGGTGCGATCGACTTTGCGCTGTTCTACGCCAGCGGCCAGATCATGGACCGTTTCGGCCGCATCTGGGCGGTGCTGCCCTCGATGATCGCGATGGGCCTCGGGTTCATCGTGCTGGCATTCACCCAAGAATTCACGGGCCCCGTCATCTGGTTTATCGCGCTGTCGGCATTCTTGGCGCTCGGCAACGGCCTCTCGAGCGGCATCCTGTTGACACTCGGCGCCGACCTCGCGCCGCAACACGACCCTGCCCCCTTCCTCGGCGCATGGCGAACACTGACCGATGCGGGCGGCGCGGTCACCCCGCTCGCGGTCGCGGGCATCATCGGCGTCGCGTCGATTACGTGGGCCAGCGGTCTCGTCGGCGTGGTCGGACTCGTCGGAGCCGTCATGTTCGCGCGCTGGCTGCCGAAGTACATGCCCCACAAGTAGGGCGCGCGGGGCCCGCGTTCGGAGCGCGGGCCCTAGTCTTCGGGTGATTGCAGGCGCCCGCAGCGCCAGCAGACCAGGCCTTCGGGCCCGGGTTCACCTTCAACAAACGCGCCGCACTCGGTGCACACCCGATCGAGCCAGCACGCGGCGTCGCCGCCGGTCTCCCGTTCGATCTCGTCACTCATCCGCGCACCTCCGCCATCGTGCCGCGCGCCGACAGCGCCACGACGCACAGCTCGGGTTCGACCATCGGGAGCAATTCGACCGCGTTCTCGTCGTCATGCATCAGCTCGCGGATCATGCCGAGGTGCGCCGCGCAGACGATCTGCGGATGCTGCCGCGCCGCGCCGCGAAACGGACACGCGTGCAGCAGCACATTGCTCCCCCGCCGCTCGGGTGCGAACCCGAGGTCTTCGAGGCCTCGCACCAGCGCGGCCGGACGTTCGCCCTCAGGAATCGTGCCGCCTCCGACTGACCGCCCCCATGCGCGACCCGCTTCGAGCGCGGCCGCACTGCCATCGTTGCCGTCGCGCTCCGCGAGTTCGGCAAGCGCGGCGGCGAGCACATTGACGAGCTGGTTCTGGGCGCGCTCGGCGCCGGGGTCGCTGTGCTCGGGGTGTCGGTCGTCAGCGAGATCTCGGTCTTGGGCCGGGCGTCGGGGATGAGCCGGGCCCCCGTCCCATCCCGGGTGTCCACCGCGTTCCGGGCTCGGGCCTTGATTGTGTTCCGGGCACGGGCCTTGATTGTGATCGCGGTCACGGTGGGCCGCGGCATCCGCTCGTCTTCTCGAGTCGTCGCCGATCGCGCTCCGTGTGCGACTCGCGACGTAGCGCACGCGTGGCCTGCCGCGACCGTGCACGGTCGAGGGCACGCGCGTGACCAGTTGCACGGCTTCGAGCTGATCGAGGTGAAACCGCACGGTCGTCACGTGCAGTTCGAGGCGGTCGGCGATGGTGCGTGCGTCGACGGGATCGCCGGCTTCGGCGGCGGCAACGACGGCGAGCACGGCGCGGCGAGTGGGCGATGCCAGCGCCGCATGAAAGCGCTCGTCACCGTGTGCGTTCATGGCCGGGGCGCTTCGCTTGCGGTGGGCATTCCGCTTTCTACGAGCGCCTCGCGGCGCCCGATCGTCTCGAATTCACTGCCGGAGCGACCTCGCACGCGGCGATGCATTGATCCAGCAATGCGCGTCGCCTGGAGTTTTGCGCGGTCGGCGACCTCGCCGGAGAAGTGGTCGTCGACGTTGCTGGTCCAGATGCCCAGCCAGCGGTCAAACATCTCGGCCTCCAGCGGCACCTTGGCGTTCAGGGCGAAGTGCACCTGCAGCGCGTTGCGTTTGTATGTGCCGGCGCGAAAGAGGACGGTCTCCCAGAAATCGGTGAACACCGGCAAGTGCTCGTCGAGGTCGATGCGGGCGACGTCGGTGAAGATGTATCCAATGATCGGATCTTCGAATGCCCGCGCATAGAAAGTGCCGACCAACCGTGAAATATCTTCGCGGTTTTGAATGTCAGGGAGCATGCCATCATGCTATTCGAATAAAACGGAAAGTGTTACGTTTAATCTGAGCTCGCTCGGTGTTGCGCTGGACAGACCAGTGTTGCGCCGAACTCGCAGCCGCGTTTAGCGCAGAACAGATGGAGAACGATATGACCGATGGCACTTTCACTCTTGTCGCCACCGATTCGGACTCGCTCGTCGGTGAGCTCGAGATTGAGCCCGGCACATTTCGCACGCGCCGTGTGTTCAAGGGCGCCGGGGTCACGCTGATTCGCCTCGCGTTCGACGCGGGCACGGTCATGAAGGAGCACACCGCGGTGGCCCCGATCATCGTGCAGGTGCTGAGCGGTCACGCCGCAATACAGATTGGCGACGAGCGCGTCGACATGCCCGAGGGGGCCGTCATCCACATCGATGCGAAGGTGCCGCACTCGGTCGAAGCGATCACGTCGGCACACCTGCTGCTGACACTCGCCGAACGCCCGGCGCGGTAGCCGACGGGTCGCCCTCGACAACGCGTCGATCAGAGCAAGGAGGTTCGTCATGTCTCGCGCATTTCACATCGCCCTCGAAGACGATTGGGAACAGAGCATCGGTTTCGGCAGCTACGAAGCCGCAACCCGGGGCCATCCATATGAGCCGGGCGATTTCATCCGAGCCACCACCGCCGCCGGCGTGCAAGATGTGCTCGATGCCCACTACCAAGACCTCAACATCACGCTCCTGCTGATCGACATTGACATGGAGGCGCTGGAGACCAGCGGCATCCGTCTCGAACAGGACGGGACGTCGATCAGGATCTTCGGCCCGCTCCCCTGCGCCGACCCCGCCGTGATTGTGGCGGTGCACCCGCTGCGCCACGAAAACGCGCGCTGGGTGGCGCCGGCGCTGTAGGCCGGGGCGGCGGCGCGCCGGCGGCGCCGGTCGCCGCGCACCGCGCACCGCGCACCGTGCACCGTGCACCGTGCACTAACTCAGGAAAAACGGTGGGCGCTCCTGCATCTCCCCGGAAACCCGGGGCTCCGCCAGCCACCGCAACCAAATCTCCTGAGTTAGTGTCGCCGGCCGCGGCGGCGGCCGGCCGGGGCGCGCCAGGGCGTCGGCGCGCCGACAACGGACACCGGCCAGTCGGGCTTCGCCACCCAACCTCACCCAACCGACCCCACGCGTGCACTAACTCAGGAAAAACGGCGGGCACCGCCACAACACCCCCGGAAAACCGGGGCTCCACCGGCCACCACAACCAAATCTCCCGAGTTAGTGTCGTTTGGCCGCGGCGGCGGCGGCGGCCGGGGCGGAGGTATGGCCCGAGGCCCGGCACCCGGGCTGCCGAAACGAGGGCCGCGCCCGCCGCCCTACTCCAGCACGGTGCGGCTCGTCGCCGTCGACTCCAGTCGCACCCCAGCGGGGACCAGCATCGCGACCAACGGCGGATGCCACACCGCGCTCACGGTGACTCGCGCGGATACTCCGTCCGGCGTGCCCGCCCAGACGACGGTCGCGCCGGCGTCTGCGGCGAAGGCTGAGGCATCCACAATCGCGTTTGCCTGATCGCGCACCCTGGCATCGATGAGCTCGGCACGCACGGCATCGCCTTCGAGGGCGATCGAAAAGCCGTCGGCCCCGGCGAGCGCCGCGGCATCAGCCAAACCGTCGAGCCGCTTCTGCGCCAGATACAGGCTCGTCGCGCAGACGCAGACGAAGATCGCAACGATGGCGAGGGTCGCGTATCCGAGGACGAGCGGCAGAATGCTCCCGTCATCGCCACGTAGGCGCCGCATCCGCTGAACCCTGCGCGCCGGCGCCGGCGCTCCCGGCAGCGCTGGCGGGGACACATTTGGCATCTCCGAACCACGCTCCAACTCCAACCCCGAACGGTTCACGGTGCCACGCCCCAAAATCGCGAGACCTTCTGCGCCGACGACGCCGCAACCGGCACACTTGCAATGCGATCGAGTCCCAACACCGACGGCACCAGCGGCAGGACGACGCGCGTGCGCACGCTCACCAGCACCGTCACGCCCGCGGCCGGACACGCGGATGCCGCAGGCACGCACGACACCGACACGTCAAGCTCACCCGGTTCGATGCCGTATTCCTCTGCCACCCCGGCGAGGATCACATCCGTCCGCGCTGTCGCCGCGCGCTCGTCGTGCGCGAGGGAGATCGCCCGCGCCGTGTGCCTCGCCGCAGCCTCAACACCGAGCGCCTGCCCCTGAATCATGCCAAGCGCGACCACGAGATAGATCAGCGGCACCAGCATCAGCATCCCGACGGTGATGAACTCGAGCGACGCGGATCCTCCCTCGTCTCGCATCAACGAACGAAGACGCAAACGACGACGGACGCCCCAGCCCGGCGTCGCTGCCCCCGCAACCGACACAGCGGCGGCGTCGTCACCGCGCATCGAACGACTCCTTCGGCGCTTCGCCGCTCACGCGCAACGCGGCCGGCACGCCCCACAGGCCGGCAATCGGTATGGTCGCCGCCACGTCGACGCGGACGGTGGGGTATCCGAGCTCATCGATCGCTTGCCCCGTCACCGACTGGGCAAACTCGGCACCAACCGTGCGCGCGATGATCGTTCGTGTGCGCTCGGCCCCCTCTTCGGGCGTGCGGTCGGCGAGCGCTCCGTAATACGCACCCTCAACCGCAGCGTCGTGCACCACATTGCGCACGTACACGGCAAAGCCAAACTGCAGCACGCCGAGCGTGAGTGCGGTCAGGAGCACCCCGACCATCACGAACTCCGCAGGGCTCGACCCACGCTCGTCACGCAGCAGCCGCGAAAGTCGCGACAATCGGCCGGGGCGACGCACGCCTCGCCCTCGCCCCGAACGCCCTGAACGCCCTGAACGCGCCGAAGACACCGAACGCCCCTCCCCCACGCGCCACACACTCAGCGTCAAAATCCCGACACTCGTGCGATCGCTTGATCGAACAGCATCCCCAGCGCCGGCCCAGCTAAAGCCCAGATCAGAGCAACCAATCCCGCGGTCATCAAGGTAATCAATACCCATCCCGGCACATCGCCGCGCTCACTGCGCAGCACCGCACCCCACGCAGTTCGCAAGCTCGACAGCCTCGGCAGGGCGAACAGTCCCTGCAACTTCCGCAAACCCAGCCCGCCCGACCCCCTCGACAGCCACCCAGGGCCCGACACTCTCGTCAACGTCTTCAACATGATTCGTCCGTTCTGGGCCGCAAGGCCCGGTTCTCGTTGCGCGATGCGCGCTTCACGCATGCTCGGGATGCCGCCACCCGGCCAATCACCCGATCCCCAGTTGCAGGAGTTGCCCGGCAGGGAAGATTGCAAAGACCACGCTCAGCGGAAGGATGAGGAAAACGAGGGGCACAAGCATCCCAATTTCGTTCTTTCCGGCTCGTTCGATCAGCACTCGTTTTGCGTCTTCGCGCGCATCGGCGGCTTGTGCTTGCAGCACTGCGGCCAGCGGCGCCCCGCGCTCGATTGCGGCGACCAGCTGATCGACGGCACGCGTCACGGCGGGCATCTGTAGTCGCCGCGCGACCCCGCCCAAGCCGTCGGCGAGGCTCGAACCTGTGCCCGCGTCGATGACCGCGATGCGCAGCTCGCCCAAGAACTCGCCCGCACCCACCGCGGTCACGCGGCGCAGGCTGTCGAGAAGGCCCTCGCCGGCCGCCAGGCAGAGACTGAGAAACTCGAGCACGGTGGGCAACTCTTCTTGAATTCGTGAGACTCGTCGCCGCGCGGCCGAGCTCAGGAAGAGGTCGCACGCGACCACGCCTACCGCGCCGGCGACGATGGGCAAGACGAGCGCGGGCGGGCGGAGCACTCCGGCGAGCGCGAACACCACGACGCAGACCGCGCCGGCGAGCAGCCCGAGCAGCGCACACAGCAGCTGGATACCGCGAAAGCGTTCGATACCGCCCTGTCGGGCGGCCTGTTCGAGGCGGCGCTCGATCGATTCGCTCCCGCCCAGGATGCCGGTGATCCGGCCGCGAAGCTGTAGCAGCGCGGCGCGCAGCACCGCACCGCTCCCCGGGCCGGCGACCGGCCCCGACCCGACATCGACAAAGCCAGCACCACCACCGCCCGCAACCACATCGCGAACGTACGGCCCGACCCTGGCGGCGAGCGACATCGCACCCCAGCGCGCGGTCAGGCCAAGCAGCATCCAACAACCAAGCCCAAAGGCCGCCCCGAACAGCACAGCGATCGCCGCGTCAGTCATCATGCGAACCACCGCCGCTGCTCGGGCAGACGCGCGATGCGAAGCATGAGCCGGTACGCCACGACCGAGATCAGCGCGCCCCCGACAACCAACACCACGCCCTCGGGGCTCGAATACGCGCGGGCACCCTCGGGGCGCGCCGCGAGCAGCGCGAGCACCACCCACGGAGCGACCACCCCGAGCACCGCGGCGTTTCGCACCCACGACTGCCGGGCTTCGACCTCGCCGCGCAACGCGGCTTCGGCCCGCACCGAGGCGCTGAGCGATCGCAGCACCGTCGTCAGCTCGGTGCCACCGACCTCCCGCGCCATCCGCAGGGTCTCGACAATGCGGTCGGCGACCGGGTCGGCAAGCGCCGACTTCAGGCGTTCCGCGCTCGATGAGAAATGGCCGGATGCCGCAAAATCGCGTTCGAACGCCGCGAACGCCGGACGCAGCATGGCCGGGGCGCTCGCGCCGAGGCTTCCCACTGCGTCGGGCAGCGACATCCCGGCCCGCACCGATGCCACGAGGTGATCGAGCACGTCTGGCCACAGCCCTCTACGCGAAGCGATGCGCGTGGCACGACGATGCCGCAACCAGAGGATCGGCCCGGCCCCGGCAGCGACCGCGGCGACCACGGCCAGCGCGGGCACCCCGATGAACAGCCACACCACGGCAGCCGCGATGAGCGCAGCCAGTGCACTTGTCGCGATGAGCGCTCGCGGCCGGACACCGGGAAGCCCCGCGTCGGCAAGCAACCTTGTCGCCGCGCTCGGCACAGCACCAACACCGACATCCGCACCCGATGCACCAACAACGCCGGTCCGCCAGAGCCACGGCGCCAGCACCAGCAGCAACCCCGCAGCAAGCGTCACCCCCAAGATGAATGTCATGCCGCCGCCCCCGCAGCCCGCCCGCCCGAACCCGGCAGCGCCGCGACATCAGAAGCATCCGCACCGCCAGAACCGCCAGAACCGCCAGAACCGCCAGAACCAGCAGAAGCACCAGAAGCACCAGCACCGCCCAGATACACGGTCTCGGCAGCAATCAGCCCGTCGACGATCCGACCGGTCGGCGCGATGATCTCGGCGACCCTACGCCGCCCATCCGCGCCCATCTCGCAGTGCACCACCAGGTGCACCGAGGTCGCGACCGCGGGCTGCACGAAGGTCGAATCAATGTTTCGCCCCGCCAACAACGGAAGCGCACTCAGCCGGACGAGCGCATCACGCGCCGAGTTCGCGTGCACGGTCGCGGCCCCCGGCACACCGGTGTTGAGGGCCAACAGGAGGTCGAGCGCCTCCGCGTCGCGCACCTCCCCGACCACCAGCCGATCGGGGCGCATCCGCAACGCTTCTCGCACCAGGCGGCGCAGACTCACCTCGCCGGTGCCTTCGAGGCTTGGCTGCCGCCCCTGCAGCGACACGATGTCGGGCGCATCGACGGCGAGCTCGAACGTCTCCTCAACCGTGACGATGCGCTGCTCGGGTGGGCACGCCGCAAGGAGTGCGCCGAGCAGGGTCGTCTTGCCGGCATGCGTCGCCCCCGACACGACGATGCTTCGACCCACCCACACGGCACTGCGGAGCAAATCGGCGGCCGAGGCATCCATCGTGCCGATCGAAACCAGCGCGTCGAGATCGCGAATCGCGGGCAAAAACTTGCGAATGTTGACCGACCAGTGCCGACGCGTAATGTCGGGAATCACCACGTGCAGGCGCGAGCCGTCGGGCAACGAGGCATCAACGAACGGCTGACTGAGGTCGACGCGGCGCCCCGAGCTCTGCAACATCCGCTCGACAATGTCGCGCACGGCGGTATCGGTCAGCACAAGCGGCGCACGAAACGACACCCCGCCGCGCGCAAAAAACACCCGGTCAGGCGAATTTATCCAAACTTCTTCGACGCTCGGATCATCGAGATACGGCTGCAGGGCCCCATACCCGGCGAGCGCCGCCAGCACCTCACGCACACACGCGGCTTCGTCATCGAGGGTCGGGATGCCCCGACCCAGCGCCACATCGTTGTGTCTGCGCACCTCGGCCCGCACAATCGCGGCTGCGCGCTCCGGCCGCGCCGAAGGGTCGAAGGCCTCGGAGCGTATGCGGTCGCGAACGCGCTCGGTGAGGGTCGCAATGGCGGGAAGGGCAGGAGTCACCGGAGCATCATCACAAATTGCGCCAAGACTCCCGCGAAGTTATCCACAGGCGCAGGGCGCACGCCGCGACTGAATGCCAGCGCCGGGCGCACGCCGCGCCAGCGCGGCCCCCGCGGCCCCCGCAACCCCCACCGCGGCCGCGCTCCCCCTCCGTGGCAAGAAGCGTGCCCCCACCTTGGTATTCTCGTCCCAGCAGACTCTCAGCTTGAGGCGCGCGCGAGCGCAGCCCGCCGATGTCGTGCACCTCCCACACCCTCGCAAGAAAGAGCACATGTCTCAGAGCACCTCTTCCGCGCCCAAAACCCGCGGCGCAGCAAAACCCACGTCGATGATTGATCGCTATTTTGAGATCACCAAGCGCGGTTCGACCATGGGTCGCGAGATCCGCGGCGGCCTTGTCACCTTCGTGACCATGGCCTACATCGTCATCCTCAACCCGCTGATCATTGGCGGCGATGGCGCGACCGACGTGCTCGGCAACTTCCTCGATCCAGCCCAGGTGAGCGCCGCGACCAGCCTGACCGCGGGCGTCATGACGATCCTGTTCGGTGCGGTCGCCCGCCTACCGTTCGCGATCGCCGCCGGCCTCGGCATCAACTCGTTCCTCGCCGTCTCGGTTGTGGGCCAGGTCACCTGGCCCGAGGCGATGGGACTCGTCATCATCAACGGCATCGTGATCGTTGTGCTTGGTGCCACCGGCGCCCGCACCGCGATTTTCAACGCTGTGCCAGCGGCACTGAAGGCCGCGATCACGGTCGGCATCGGCCTGTTCATCGCGTTCATCGGTTTTGTGGATGCCGGTTTCGTCAACCGCACTCCCGGCGGCCCGCCGGTGCAGCTGGGCATCGACGGTTCGATCGCCTCGGTCCCGACCCTCATCTTCGTGATCGGCCTTGTGCTGATCGGCGTGCTCGTTGCGCGCAAGGTCCCCGGCGGCATCCTGATCGGCATTATCGTCACGACGATCATTGCGATCATTGCGCAGTCGATCCTGCAGCTCGGCCCCAGCTTCAAAGATCCGGGCGGCTGGCACATGACGATCCCGGTGCTGCCCACCGAGATCATCACGGTGCCCGACTTCGGTCTGGTCGGCCAGTTCGACCTGTTCGGCTCGTTCGCCCGCGTCGGTGCCCTCTCGGCCACGATGCTCATCTTCACGCTCGTGTTCACGAACTTCTTCGACGCCATGGGCACGATGACTGGTCTCTCGAAGAACGCCGGTCTGGGCACACCCGACGGCCAGTTCCCGCGCATCCGCGCCGCATTTATCGTTGAGGGCGCCGGCGCCGTGATGGGTGGCGCAACGTCAACCTCGTCGGCCACCGTCTACGTCGACAGCGCTGCGGGCATCGGCGAGGGCGCCCGCACGGGTGTCGCATCGATCGTGACCGGCCTGCTGTTCTTCCTCTCGATGTTCTTCACGCCGCTCACGCTCATCGTGCCGATCGAGGCTGGGGCGGCCGCGCTCGTTGTCGTGGGCGCCATGATGATGACGCAGATCAAAGAGATCGAGTTCAGCAACTTCGCGATCGCGCTCCCCGCGTTCTTGACCATCGTGACGATGCCTCTGACGTACTCGATCGCGAACGGCATCGGCGTCGGCTTCATCTCGTGGGCGCTCATCAACGCGCTCTCGGGCCGCGCCAAGCAGGTGCACTGGTTGCTCTGGATCGTCGCATTCGGCTTCGTGCTCTACTTCGCCCGCGGGCCGATCGAAGTGTTGCTCGGTCACTAACGAGCTTCGCTCACAAGCCCAACGGATGCCGGGGGCCCGACTTCACCAGAAGCCGGGCCCCCGCGCTGTTTCCACTCGCATGCGCACCCCGAAAGGGGCAGGATGTCAGCATGGGCAATCGCAAGCAGCTTTCTGAGATCAGCGTTCCCGGCCGCATCGGCCTGGTCATCGTCGGCACCGTGCAGGTCGTGTTCGCGTTCCTCGCGTTCTGGGACCTGGCGCACCGCAGCGCCGACGAGGTTCGCGGTCCACGCTTGGCGTGGGTTCCCGCGATTCTGGTCAACTGGATCGGTCCGGCCGCCTACTTCTTGTTCGGGCAGAAGCGCTGACCGCGGCATCCGCTCGTCGCTCTCGCACCCTGCCCGCTAGATAGACTGGGACTTTCCGCGGGAGTGGTGGAATTGGTAGACACGCAGGATTTAGGTTCCTGTGCTTTCGAGCGTGTGGGTTCAAGTCCCATCTCCCGCACTCAACGAGTGATGTTGCGCCTCCGGGCGAAGAACCACTGCGTCGTCAGTCGTGGTTTGGGAGCGTGGAGAGTGCGCTGAGCGCGGTCACATCCGTGATCGTGATCCGCCCCTGATCCCGTTGCGAGATCGTCCCGGAGTCGGTGAGCTTGCGAAGCTGCCGGCTGAGGGATTCTGGCGTCGTGGACAGGAGCGAAGCGATGTCTTTCTTCGCGAGTGGCAGCACGACTTCGATGGCACCTCGCGACCCTGGCACCGCAGGGAGCCCGAGCAGGTAGTCGGCCAGGCGCGAGCTCACGTTGCCCGAGATGACAGAAGCGAGCCGCGCTTCAGTGTCGCCCAAGCGTTTGCTCACTCCCTGCAGCATGCGCAGGCCAATACTCGAGTGCTTCTCGACGAGACGCGCGAGATCGGCATGACGGAACACACACAGTTGAGTGTGTTCGAGCGCCTCTGCTGCGTGATCGGGTCTCGCTCCCGTGAGAAACGAGGACTCTCCGATGAAATCACCGGGACCGAGAACGCGGATGACCTGCTCGTGCCCGGCCGCACTCGTGCGAGTGATCTTCACCTGACCCGTGTGCACCACCAGCAACTGCGAGACGTCTGAGCCGGCCGTGTAAACCTGCTCGACCGCGTCCAGGCGGACGCTACGCGCAAAACCCGCGACCTCCATTTGCTGCGCATGCGTCAATCCTTGAAACAGCGGCACACGAGCCACGCAGAGGTCATTTGACGGATCCGCATCCACATCAACTGACACAGACAATCGCATCCTTCCTTCTCCTCAAGTATGGCGATTCAGGTATGGCGATCGCGCTTTGGCATGGAGGCGGCTCCTTGGGTGTTGCGCAGCAGTCGCATCGCGTTGAAGATCACGATGAGCACGGAGCCTTCATGCACGAGCATGCCGATTGACATCGTGACGCCACCTGCAAACACCCCGACCAGGAGCACAACAACGGTCAGCAGCGCGATCCAGATGTTCTGGCGCATGACACTCACGGTGCGTTTCGCGAGCCTGATCGCTTCAGGGAGCTTCAGGAGATTGTCGCCCATCAGGGCGATGTCTGCGGTCTCCACAGCCACCGCCGAGCCGGCCGCACCCATTGCGACACCGATGTCGGCTGTCGCGAGGGCGGGTGCGTCGTTCACACCGTCGCCGACCATCGCGACCGTGTGCCCCTCGCGCTGCAGACGAGCAACGGCGTCAAGCTTGTCTTCGGGGAGGAGCGAGGCATAGATCTCATCGATGTCGACTGCCTCGCCAATGGCTTCGGCCACCAGCCGCGTGTCTCCCGTGAGCATCACGACCTTCTGCACGCCGCCAGCGTGCAAGCGCCTGATCATCTCCGGGGCATCCTCGCGAATCGTGTCTGCGACACCAATCACGCCAAGCACCGTCTCATCGACGGCAACAATCATCGGGGTCTTGCCCGCCGCCGCCAGCTCGTTTGCGGCCGCGGCAGCCCCCGCGTCGTTCACGACCCCGTACTGTTCGAGCAGCGGGACGTTGCCGATGAGCACCCGCTTGCCGTCGACCTGGGACACGATCCCCTTGCCCACGACCGGCGTGACCGACCCCGGAATGGTCTCTGGGGTCACACCCTCTTCGCGTGCGATGTCGAGGATCGGGCGGGCGAGAGGGTGCTCAGAGCCCGCTTCTGCAGCCGCGGCCCAGCGAAGCACCTCACGCCGATCCGACCCTGGGTCGAGCACAACGATGTCGGTGAGTACCGGACGACCCTCCGTGAGTGTGCCTGTCTTATCGACGGCAACCGCCGAAATCTTGGCGGACGATTCAAGGTACTCGCCGCCCTTGATCAGGATTCCGTTCCGCGCCGAACGGCCAATGCCTGCCACGATCGCCACCGGAATCGAGATGACGAGCGCACCCGGGCAACCAATCACAAGGAGCGTGAGTCCGAGCACGACATCACCCGAGATCAGGCCCGCCGCGAGCGCGAGCACCATCACGGCCGGCGTATACCATTTCGAGAATCGGTCAATGAAGGCCTGCGTTTTAGCCTTCGCATCCTGGGCCTCTTCGACCCGGTGAATGATGCGCGCGAGCGTCGTGTCGGCCCCAATACCCGTCGCCATGACCTGCAAGAATCCACCCCGCGAGATCGTGCCCGCAAACACATGGTCTGACTTCGCCTTCTCAACCGGGATCGACTCACCCGTGATCGAGGCCTCATCGATCGCACCCGTGCCGGCGACCACCTGCCCGTCGACGGGCACCTTCGCTCCGTTCTTCACGAGCACTATTTCACCCATGCGCACCCTGTGCGCCGCGACCTCGACCTGTTCTCCGTCGCGCATCACGACCGCGACGTCGGGGGCCACCGCGACAAGCTCGGCCAACGCCGCACGGGTCTTGTTCATCGTGCCGGCCTCAAGCGCGTGACCGATCGCGAACAAGAAGGTCACGGCGGCAGCCTCCCAGAAGTTGCCGATGAGCGTCGCACCGATCGCCGCAATCGACACCAGCAGGTCGATACTGATGAACTTCACGAGTAGCGCTCGCACAGCGTTCGCGACGATGCCCCACCCGGCGACTACCGCAGCTGCGAGCATGAACGCGTTCGCGAGCGTGAACACCTGGCCCGAGCCGTGGGCGTGTTCGCCGGCGTCGATCCACCACTGCGGGCTGACGGTGATGTTCCACGCGCCGCCGGCAAGCTTCTCGACGCCGAATGACACGAGAATGAGCAGGCCCGAGACAACCGGGACGAACCAGTTGCCATACCGCCATTTACGGAGCGCGTTCACGAGAGTGCTGCCTTTCAGATCAGGGAACGACGTGTGTCACAAGCTGGGGCTAGAACGCAGAAGCCTTCGACTTGTAGCCCGCCTTATCTACAGCAGCAATCAGGTCTTCGACTGAACTTTTCGTCTCGTCGTGGTCAATCTCAACGCGTCCCGATGCGAAGTGCACCGTCACGTTTTCCACGCCATCCAGCTTGCCGACCTGCTTCTCGATCTTGGTCACGCACGACGGGCATGAGAACCCTTCGGCACGCAGAAGGGTGTGGGTGGTGTCAGTAGCGTTCGCCATGATGAGCGTCCTTTCGCTTCGCCCCGAAACCGGGGTCGACCAGGAAGATTCCTGACCTTCACGATCGAGGTTACGCACCTGACAGCACCTCAGCCTTGACGTAGGTCAAGTCGCTTCGAAGGCTGCTCCGGCCCCGCAATTGAACGCTTCTTCGCTTGAAATGGATGCGCCGCTACGGCCGTTCCCATGCTTCAACGCCACCGGGCACGACCTCGAAGATCGGGTGTGGCGTGGGCGACGCGTGTTGCCACCGCGCGCCGTCGTCGGGGCTCCGCCGCATGAGCTTCTCGCCCAGGTGAGCCCACTCGTAGTCGAGCTGGCCCTGCGTGACAGTGAGCTTCGCACCCATCCCGAGTCCCGCAGGAACACCGGCGGCTCCCCCGGGCACGCTGGCGGTGTCTGCGGGCACACCGGCGGCTCCCCCGGGCACGCTGGCGGTGTCTGCGGGCACACCGGCGGCAATGATTTTTTGCTCGTTGAACGAGTACCGGCGCGCGACCGCATCGCCGTGCAGCCCCCACAGGTAGCCGCCGATCGTCTCGAGCGGGTTCGCCGTGTCGCGAAACCGCTGCAGCTGCGGGTGGTGCCGATACCCCGTCGTGCGATCGGCGAGCACCGCCTGGGCAAGCAGTGCCTCACGCCAGGCCGCGACGAGCCCCTGCCTGTCAAGGTGCGAAGGGTGCAGCGACCACATTCTCACGAGCGCGTCACCTCGTCATCGAGCTTGTGCGAGAGCTTTGACGGCCACCAGATTGCGCGCCCAATGTCGTAGGTCAGCGCGGGCACCAGGAGGGTACGCACAACGAACGTGTCGAGCAGCACACCGAAGGCGACGATAAACGCGAGCTGCACCAGGAACAGGATCGGGATCACCGCGAGCGCCGCAAAGGTGGCCGCAAGCACAAGACCCGCCGAGGTGATCACGCCACCCGTTGTCGCAAGCCCGCGCAGGATGCCGGTCCTCGTGCCGTACTTCAACGATTCCTCGCGCACCCGAGTCATGAGGAAGATGTTGTAGTCGATGCCGAGCGCGACCAGGAAAATGAACCCAAACAGCGGCACGGCCGGATCAGCGCCCGGGAACTTGAAGATGCCGTTGAACACCAGCGCCGACACCCCCATCGCCGTGCCGAACGAGAGCACGGTGGTGAGAATCAGCAACACCGGTGCCAGCACCGCCCGCAGCAGCATCATCAAGATGAGCGTGATCACGACGAGCACGATCGGGATGATGAGATTGCGGTCGTGGATGGATGCCTGGTTCGTGTCGACCGCCGTGGCGGTCACCCCACCTACCAGCGCACTCGGCGCTGCGCTCTCAAGCTCCGACCGCAAGTCGAGCACCGTTTCGCCTGCGGCATCCGAATCTGCGGGGTCGTTGAGCGTCCCCTGCAATAGCACCTGCCCGTCAACCACCGTCGGCGTGGGCGTGGGTGTGCCCGGCGGGCCGAACGCCGTGATCCCGTTTGCCGTCACCGGGGCCGAGCCGCTCGGTGAATCGGCGGAGGTGACCGAGACGCTTGCAATGCCGTTGTGCGCGAGCAGCACGTCGACGACCTGATCCATCTCCTGCTCGTCGACGACGATCTGGACGGGGCTCCCCGAGCCGCCGGGGAAGTGTTCACTCAGGGCGACCTGCCCGTCACGCGCCTCCGACTGGCCGAGCACAAGATCCGACTGCGGAACGCCGACCGCGTTCAGTTGAGTCACACCGAGCGCACCAAACAGGAGCACAACCGTGGTGACGATCCAGATGAGCCTCGGGCGCCGCTTCACCGTCTGCGCGAGGCGTGCCCAAAGCCCCTTGCTCGGCATGCCGCCCTCGGCCTCGACGATCTCAGGCTCGAACTTGGGCCGCCGCGGCCAGAATGCCGCGCGCCCGAACGCAAAGAGGATCGCCGGCAGCAGCGTGAGTGCCGACAGCATCGCGAAAATGATGCCAATCGAGGCGACCGGTCCCAGCGTGCTGTTCGACTTCAGTTCGCTGAGCAACAGGCAAAGGAGTCCCGCGATCACCGTGCCGCCGGACGCCAAGATCGGCTCGAACGAGCCTTTCAGCGCCGCCATTGTCGCGACCCATTTATCGCGGTTTACCCTGAGTTCTTCGCGATATCGCGAAACGTACAGCAGCGAGTAGTCGGTCGCGGCCCCGATGACGAGGATGAAGAGGATGCCCTGGGTCTGCCCACTGAGCAGCAGGATCTCCCACTTCGCGAGCCACCAGACCGTCAGTAGCGCGGCGCAGAGCGCAAAGAGGCTCGTCGAGAGCACCGCGATCGGGAGGAGGAACGAGCGGTAGACCAAAATGAGGATGATGAACACGGCGATGAGCGCCACCCCGAGCAAGATGCCATCGATGCCCGCGAAGCCTTCAAGCAGGTCGGCCGTGAACCCAGCCGGCCCCGTCACGAACACCTCGACGCCGCCCGGTGCTGCGGCGCGAAGCTGTTCGCCCAGCTTCAGCACCACATCGCCCACCTCGGAGTCGGCGTCGATGGGTACAAATGCCTGCGCGGCACGACCGTCATCTGACGGGATGAGTGGCGAAATCTCGCCGCCGATCCCATCGATCTTGCCCGCGTCGCCGAGCGCTTGCCCCATCGCCGCCAGGTCGGCGTCGGTGAGCTTCTCATCGCTCGCAAATACGACAATCGCCGGGATTGCGTTCGAGTCACTGAACTCTTTGAGTAGCACCTGCACCTGCGTCGCGTCTGCAGAGGTGGGAAGGTAGCTCGTCTGATCGTTCGACGAGACCTCAGAAACCTTTCCGAAGTAGGGCCCGCCGATGCCCGCCGCGGCGAGCCAGATCAGGATCAACGCCGCCGGCAGGAGCACTCTCAACCATCTCGGCACCCGGCCTGGCGTGGCGTGGCGGCCCCGCGCGGCGTCGGGGCGCCGACGCGTCGTGCCATCCGTGTCGCGGGGCGCCACTGTGGAGTCTGATCTGCGAGTCATTCCGGAATCCATTCGGTGATCGAGCGAGGCAACTGCGCCCTCATTTGTTAGCCCATGAGAATGCTAGCTTAGCTAATAACTTCGTGCGTAGAAAATACCAACTCCGGTATCCTTTACACATGTCGAAACTAGACAGTGACGCAGGGTCTGTTTCGTCGAGCTTGTACGACGTTGAACGCAATGACCCCGAATCGTCGCTCATTGACCGTTCCGGGGCCACCCCACAGGATCTCAAAGAGATCGGCGAACTGATGGCCGCCCTTGGGCGGCTGAGGGATGCAGAGCAGCACCTGTCCGAGGCATCCCAGCGCTACATGAAACTCGGAAGATCCGACATGCGGGCGTTGCACTTTTTGATCGTGGCCCTCCACAGCAAAACGCTCGTCACACCCAGCGCGATTGCCGCGCATCTCGGTATCTCCAGCGCCTCAACCACAAAGCTGCTTGACCGACTCGAAACCGGCGGGCACATCGTGCGCGCCCCGCACCCGAACGACCGCCGCGCGCTCTCGATCACCATCACGGACGAGACCCGAGAAGCCGCCATGCAAACCGTTGGGCGTCTGCAGGCAAAACGCTTCTACGCGGCCGCCCGCCTCAGCTCGGAAGACCGGGCGATTGTCGTGCGTTTTCTCGACGACATGACCGAGCAGATCGCGCTCCGCGATGAAGCCTGGACGACGCAAGGATAGACTGAACCCTCGCACGTGACCGGGCGTGCAGATTGTCATGAACTCTACAAATTCACGACATCGCGCGACGGTACACTTTTCGCGACAGTGACCGAAACTCGCGCATTGACACGGCCGTTCAGCCGAATTCCACACCCCAACCGACGGGACCCACACCCTCGTGCAAAGCCTCGCGCTCATCCCCTGGCTTGACCCGGCGGGCATCATCGCCACAGCGGGCCCCTGGGCTCTGCTGGTCGTCTGCTTCATCGTTTTCGCTGAAACGGGTCTCCTCATTGGTTTCCTGCTTCCCGGCGACACGCTTCTGGTTATCGCCGGCCTGCTCTCGCACTCAACCGCCGCGGCGCCGCACGGCGTCTTCGGGATCAGCGTCTGGTGGGTTGCGGTACTCATCGCCCTCGCCGCGTTCATCGGCGGCGAAGTCGGGTATTACATCGGCCACAAGGCCGGACCTGCGATTTTTGAACGCAAAGAGTCTGGGGTGTTCAGCGTCAAGAACGTTGAGCGCACAAATGCCTTCTTCGAGCGCTTTGGCGGGTTGACCATCATCCTCGCCCGCTTCGTGCCGATCGTGCGCACGTTCGCACCGGTCGCGGCCGGCGTCGGTCACATGCCGTGGAAGCGCTACAGCCTGTACAACCTCATCGGTGCGGTGCTGTGGGGCTTTGGCCTCACCATGTTTGGCTACGCGATCGGGTTCATCCCGTGGATCGCCGAGATCGTGACCAAGTACATCGACGTGATCCTGCTGGCGGCCGTCGGCGGGAGCGCCGCGGTGACGCTCTGGCACTATCTCCGCGAGCGCTCAAAGGCGAAGAAGGCCGCCGCCGCGGGCGAAGACATGGTCACCGACACCGAAGAGGCACGTGCCCTGGTGCTCGACAGCGATGTGTTCGGCGCCGCGCCGGGCCGAGTGAACGACGCGCCGACCGGCGACGCACGGGGCACCGAGCCCGACACCCGGATCTAACACCCCAAGCGCCGCCTACCCCTGCGCCGCGCGCGCGGCGCGAGAGCGTTCGACGCTTGCGCGCAACGCCTCCATCAGGTCGATCACTTCGCCGCCCTCGGGCGCGGGAGCCGCCGGGCCGAAGGTTGCTTCGGTGTCGATCGAGTCGCCGCGCTCGAGCTTTGCGTCGATCAAGACGCGCAGCTCGCGCTGGTACTCGTCGACGTATTCCTCGGGAGTGAAGTCACTCGAGAAACTCTCCACCAGGCTGGCCGAAAGCTCCAGCTCTTTGCTCGAGATTTTCACCGGCTCATCGAGCGCCGGGAATGAGGCCTCTCGTACCTCATCCGCCCAGAGCAACGTCTGCAGCATCAGCACCTCGCCCCGCACCCGGAGCGCGGCCAGCCGCGTCTTCTGTCGCAACGAGAATCGCACGATCGCGGTGCGGTCTGTCTGCTCGAGCGTTTGCCGCAGGAGCACGTATGCCTTGGGCGACACCGAGTCGGGCTCGAGCATGTACGCCCGGTCGAAGGTAATCGGGTCGACCTGTGCGCTCGGCACAAACTCCATGACCTCGATCTCTCGTGAGCGCTCGGCCGGCATCGCCGAGAGGTCTTCCGCAGTCAGCACGACCGTGCGCTCTCCGTCGTCGAAGGCCTTGTCGATGTTCTTGAACGCCACCACCTCACCGCAGATCTCGCACGTGCGCTGGTACCTGATCCGCCCGCCGTCGGCGTCGTGCACCTGGTGCAGCGACACGTCGTGGTCTTCGGTGGCGGCATACAACTTCACCGGTACGTTTACCAGGCCGAACGTCAACGCACCCTTCCAGATGGCTCTCATGCCGCAAGTACACACCTCGCGTGGCCGTCACGGCTAGTCCCCCGTGACGCATGCACCTCTGGTGCGCACGGATGCCGCACCCCAAGATGAAGCCATGGCTACGGCTGCTCGGCAAGACGGCGGCGATCAACTTGTCACGATCGCCGGCCGCCGCCTGCGAGTGAGCAACCTCGAGAAGGTGATGTATCCGGCGGCCGGCACCACGAAGGGTGAGGTGCTCGATTACTACACCCGCATCGCGCCGTTCATGATCCCGCACGTGAGCGGGCGCCCCGCGACCCGCAAGCGATGGGTGCACGGAGTGGGGATGCCGGGACATCCGCTGCCCTCGTTCTTTGCAAAAGACATCGGGGCCGGCGCGCCGTCCTGGGTGCCGCGGCAGGCGATTGTGCACAGTGACGGGGCGAAGGAGTATCCGCTGATCGACGATGTGGCGACGCTTGTCTGGCTCGCGCAGACTGCGTCGCTCGAGATGCACGTGCCGCAGTGGCGGTTCGCGGCCGACGGCCAGCCTGCCGCGCCCGACAGGCTTGTGCTCGATCTTGATCCGGGGCCGGGCGTCGGGCTCGCCGAATGCGCCGAGGTGGCGCGGCTCGCCCGCGAGATTCTCAGCGACATCGGCCTCGATGCCGTACCCGTCACGAGTGGCAGCAAGGGCCTGCACCTTTACGCCGCGCTACCTGGTGCACAGACCTCGGCACAGGTCACCGAGATCGCGCACGAGCTCGCGCGCGCGCTCGAGGCTGACCACCCCTCGTTGATTGTCAGCAACATGCAGCGCGCCCTTCGCACCGGGCGGGTACTCATCGACTGGAGTCAGAACACCCAGGCAAAGACCACGATCGCGCCGTACTCGTTGCGAGGCACCTCGCTCCCCCACGTTGCCGCGCCGCGAACGTGGGACGAGCTCGCAGAACCGGGGCTCGCCCAGCTGACCTTCGACGCGGTGTTGGAGCGCACGGCTATGGGCAGCGATCCGATGGCCGCGCTCGGGTTCCACGCCGGCGGGCGCGAATCATCGCACGGCCCGCTCGCGAGCTACATCGCGAAACGTACGGCGGGTGCGACCCCCGAACCGGTGCCTTCGAACGCGCTGGGGGCTGCGGCATCCGTCGATACGCAGCCGCGTTTCGTGGTGCAGGAACACCACGCGAGCAGCCTGCACTGGGACTTTCGCCTCGAACACGATGGCGTGCTCGTGAGCTGGGCCGTGCCGAAGGGCATCCCCGCGACGAGCGAGCGCAACAGCCTGGCCGTGATGACCGAGGACCACCCGATGGAGTACGGCTCGTTCGAGGGCACCATTCCGGCCGGGGAATACGGGGCAGGCACGGTGATCATCTGGGACGACGGGCGCTACACGCTCGAGAAATGGCGTGACGACGAGGTGATCGTCACGGTCGAGGGACGCCCCGGAGGCCCCCTCGGCCGCGCGCGACTGGCGCTGATTCGCACCGAGGGCGCGGGCGAGAAGTCGCTCTGGCTGCTGCACCGCATGAAGACGGATGCCCCGGCCCCGCACCGTTCCAACCCCGGTGAACGCCCGGCAATACCTCCAGCCTCGGCCGCGCTCCCAGCCGCGCGCCCGGCCCCGATGCTCGCCACCAACGCGACGCACGCCGAAGCCCTCGCGCTCGCGCGGGCCTCCGGCACAGAGCCGTGGGTGGAGTTTAAGTGGGACGGCATCCGCGCGATCGGCGCGTGGAACACCGACGGGCTGCGCCTCTTCACGCGCGGCGGCAACGACGTCACCCACAAATACCCCGAGCTCACGGACGTCGACCCGGGGTTCGCCGCGCCGTCGGGGATCGTCGACGGCGAGATCATCGCGCTCGACGGGCGCGGCCGACCCAACTTCGGCCGCCTCCAGCAGCGCATGAATCTCAGCAAGCCCCGCGAGATCGGGCGCATCGTCGAGAAGATTCCGGTGCACTTCGCCCTCTTCGACGCACTCCGCGCGGGCGACGAAGACCTCACGGCACTGCCGCTTTCGGCAAGACGCGAGCGCCTCGAACAGCTCACGAGCGGCCCCGCGCTCTCGCCGAGCATCGTTGTGCCGCCGGTGTTTGACGATGTGGATGCCGCATTGGCAGCCAGCCGTGAGTATGGGCTCGAGGGGATCATGGTGAAAGACCCCAGCTCGCGCTACCTCGCCGGCGCCCGTAGCGACGACTGGTTGAAGCTCAAGCTCACCCACACCCAGGCAGTGCTCATCGGCGGGGTACGGCCGGGGCGCGGCGAGCGCGCCGGCCGTATCGGCTCGCTCCTCCTCGGAGTGCCGGGGCCCGACGGGCTGGAATACGTGGGGCGGGTGGGCACGGGCTTCACCAACGTCGCGCTCGAGGCGCTTGGGTCTCGGCTTGCGGGGCTGCGGCGTGAGACGAGCCCGTTCGTGGCGGTACCGGAGGCGGAGGCATCCACCGCGCAGTGGGTCACACCCACGCTCGTTGGCGAGGTGGAGTTCGCGGAGTGGACCGACGGCGGGATTCTGCGCCAGGCGCGCTGGCGCGGGCTTCGCCCCGACACGCGGCCCGAAGACGTGGTGCGCGAACCGTGACCCCCGCCCGGGCCAGTCGTGCCGGGTCAGTCGTGCCCGGTCAGTCGTGGCGGGCGTGCTCGGGTTCGGTAAAGCCCGCGGGCTCGAGCTGGAATGTGGAGTGTTCGACGTCGAAGTGCGCGGCGAGGCATCCCTGCAACTCTTCGAGGAGCGCAGCCGACCGGCCGTCCGTCAGCATTTCGGCGCCGACGACAACGTGTGCGGTGAACACCGGGGCGCCGCGGGTGAGCTGCCACACGTGAATGTCATGAACATCGAGCACGCCGTCGGTGCGAAGAATGTGTTCGCGAATCTCGCGCACGTGAGTGTCACGCGGGACCGACTGGGCAAGCACCGAGAACACCTCGCGCAGCAGCCCGATCGCGCGCGGGATGATGAACACCGCGATTGCGAGGGAGGCGATGGCGTCGGCCGGCATCCACCCGGTCGTGACGATAATGATCGCCGCGATGATGACCGCCAGAGAACCGATCATGTCGCCCATCACCTCGAGGTAGGCACCACGAACGTTGATGCTCTCCTTCTGGGCCGACGACAGCAGCCACATCGCGATGGCGTTCGCAACGAGCCCGACGATGGCCACCACCAGCATCAGCCCACCCTGCACCTCTGCCTCGGCGGGTTCGAGCAGGCGACGGATGCCCTCGGTGCCGACCACCACTGCCAACACAATCAGGATGGCGGCATTGGCCAGCGCACCGAACACCTCGGCGCGCTGGTAGCCGTACGTGCGACGCTCGTTCGCGGGGCGCGCAGCGACGGTGCTCGCGATGAGCGCCACGACGAGCGCGGCCGCATCGGTGAGCATGTGGCCAGCGTCGGCGAAGAGGGCGAGCGACCCACTGAGGATCGCACCGACAACCTGCACCACCAAAACGATCGAGGTGATGCCAAGCGAGATCGCAAGCAACCGCCGATTTCCGGCGCCGCGAACACTCGCACTGTGATCATGATCGTGCGCCATTGCCAACCCCCAAAAACTCGGCTTCGAGCCTACCGCCGCGGTTACAGACCTGTAAGGAGCGGCATCAGTACCGCAAACGCGCGTGCCCGGTGGCTCGCCGCATTCTTGCGCGCGGGCTCCCATTCCGCGACCGAGGTCTCGTGCCCCGGTACTTGACCGTCGGGCACAAAGATCGGGTCATACCCAAACCCGCCGTCGCCCGACGCAGCCCGCGCCAGGCGGCCGGGCCACCGACCCTCAACCACGTGTTCGATGGCCGACTCGCCGTCGACCCCCGGCACGACCAGCGCGATCGTCGACACGAAGGTCGCCGCGCGGTGCTCCTCGCCCACGTCGTGCAGCTGGTCGAGCAGCAGCGCGAGGTTTGCCTTGTCGTCTTTCTTCTGGCCGGCCCAATATGCAGAGAACACGCCGGGCGAACCGCCGAGCACGTCGACGCAGATGCCCGAATCGTCGGCGAGCGCCGGCAATCCAGTGTGCGCGGCCGCCGCGCGCGCCTTGATCAACGCATTTTCGGCGAACGTCACTCCGTCTTCGACTGGCTCTGGCCCGTCGTACCCAATCACGCTGAGCTCGGGATGCTCGGCCGCGATGATCGCGTGAAACTCGGCGACCTTGTGCGCGTTGTGGGTCGCGAGGACGATGCTGCGGGCGGGGGTGGCCGCGGCATCCATCGTGTTATTCATTGCCGGCGGCACCCAGCGAGCGGGCGAGTGCGGCAAGCTGCAGCTCGCGCAGGTCGTTCGTGCCGGCGAGGCCGAGGTCGAGCAGCGAGTCAAGTTCGCGACGGTCGAAGGGCGCGCCCTCTGCCGTGCCCTGCACCTCGACGAACAGGCCGCGGCCCGTGGCGACGATGTTCATGTCGGTCTCGGCGCGCACGTCTTCGACGTAGGCCAGATCGAGCATGGGGACGCCATCGATGATGCCCACCGATACCGCCGAGACCGAGTCGATCAGCGGCACTGCCTTCTTGCCGATGAAGCCCTTGGCGCGGCCCCACTCGATGGCATCGGCCATCGCGACGTAGGCGCCGGTGATCGCGGCGGTGCGGGTGCCACCATCGGCCTGCAGCACGTCGCAGTCGATCACGAGTGTGTTCTCGCCGAGTGCCTTCGTGTCGACGACGGCCCGAAGCGAACGCCCGATCAGGCGAGAGATCTCGTGGGTACGGCCGCCGATCTTGCCCCGCACGCTTTCGCGGTCGTTGCGCGAGTTCGTCGCCCGCGGCAGCATCGCGTACTCGGCGGTGACCCAGCCCTTGCCCTTGCCCGCGAGCCAGCGCGGCACGCCATTCGTGAACGATGCGGTGCAGAGCACTCGGGTGTCGCCGAAGCTCACAAGCGCCGAGCCCTCCGCGTGCGTGCTCCAGCCACGCTCAAACGTCACCTCGCGCAGCTGAGAGTTGGTGCGGCCGTCGGCGCGGGTGGGTTCAGTCATGGTGATCTCCGAATCAGGGGGCAGGCGTGGTGGCGAAGAAGAAGAGTGGATGCCGCGGCTCAGGGCGCGCGCAGGATGTCGATGGTGCCGGTCTGCACGAGCTGGACGTTGCGCACCTCGCGGCCCATCAGCCGGTTCGCGAGGGCGGTGAATTCGCGGGCCGACGTGCCGGTTGCCTCGTAGCTCGTGCCACCGGGTGTGGTCGCGCTCGTGAGGAGGTCGCGGCTGATCAGCTGGCGATACACATCGTTTGCCGTCTCGCTGTCGCTCGACACCAGCGACACATCGGGGCCCATGACGTAGCTGATCGCGCCCTTGAGGAACGGGTAGTGCGTGCAGCCAAGCACAAGCGTGTCGACGCCGGCGTGCCGCAGTGGCGCGAGGTATTCCTCGGCCACCTGCAACAGCTCGGCCGAGCCGGTAACGCCCGCTTCAACAAAGTCAACGAAGCGCGGGCAGGCCTGCGCAAACACCGAGACGTCGGAGGCGACCTCGAGCATGTCTTGGTAGGCACGCGAGGCGATCGTGCCTTCGGTGCCGATCACGCCGATGCGGCGATTTCGCGTGGTGTGCAGCGCGGTGCGCACCGCAGGACCGATGACCTCAATCACCGGCACCGAGTAGCGCTCGCGGGCATCGCGCAGCAGTGCAGCCGAGGCGGTGTTGCAGGCAATGACGAGCATCTTCACGCCCTGGTCGACGAGCGTGTCGAGCACCTCAAGACCGAAGCGGCGCACATCGGCGATCGACTTCGAGCCGTAGGGCGAATGCGCGGTGTCGGCGATGTAGACCAGCGACTCGTTGGGCAGTTGGTCGCCGATTGCGCGTGCCACAGTCAAGCCGCCAACACCAGAATCGAAGATGCCGATCGGAGCGTTGTTCATGATGGATCAAGCCTACGCCGTTGCCCTCGGTGCCTGAGTAGGCTGACCGCATGGTCGAGACATCTCACAGCAGCAGTGCCCTTCGCACGGATCGCTACGAGCTCACTATGCTCGCCGCCGCCCTGCGCGATGGCACCGCGCACCGGCGTTGCGTGTTCGAGCTCTTCGCGCGCAGGCTGCCAGGCGGCCGCCGCTTCGGCGTCGTGGCTGGCGCCGGGCGGTTTCTTTCGGCCCTGCGCGACTTCCGCTTCGGCGACGCCGAGATCGAATGGCTCGCCGCAAATCAGGTGGTGGATGCCGCAACCCTCGCATGGCTCGCCGACTATCGGTTCTCCGGCACCATCCGCGGCTACCGCGAGGGCGAGCTGTATTTTCCCGGCTCCCCCGTGCTCACCGTCGAGGCATCGTTCGCCGAGGGCGTGGTGCTCGAAACGCTCGCGCTCAGCATCTTCAATCACGATTCCGCAGTCGCGACGGCGGCGGCTCGAATGAGCCTGGCCGCCGGCGACCGGCCACTGGCCGAGATGGGATCGCGCCGCGCAGGAGAGCACTCCGCCGTGGCCGCGGCGCGCGCGGCATTCATCGCCGGGTTTGATGCGACCAGCAATTTGGAGGCGGGGCGGAGCTGGGGCATCCCCACCATGGGTACCGCCGCCCACGCGTACACACTGCTGCACGACTCAGAAGAACAGGCATTTCGCTCGCAGCTCGCGGCGCAGGGCGTCGGCACGACACTGCTGGTCGACACGTATGACATCGCGGAGGGCGTCGCGACCGCGATTCGGGTCGCCGGGACCAACCTCGGCGGCGTCCGCATCGACTCGGGCGACCCCCCCGTTGTGGCGGCACGGGTGCGTGCCGAGCTCGACGGGCTCGGCGCCACGAACACCCGAATCACCGTGACCAGCGACCTCGACGAATACGCGATCGCGGCGCTCGCCGCCTCCCCCGTCGATGCATACGGCGTGGGCACCTCGGTCGTCACGGGCTCGGGGTCGCCCACCGCGGGCATGGTCTACAAGCTCGTCGCCCGACAGGGCGACGACGGCGCGTGGGTCAGCGTCGCGAAGGCGTCGACCGACAAGGCATCGAAGGGTGGCCGCAAGGCCGCATTTCGGCGCCTGCGTGGGGGCGTGGCATCCGCCGAAATCATCGCCGTCTCGGAGGGATTCGAGGCCGTCACGCACGAACCTGCGCAACAGGGCGACCGCCCATTGCAGGTGCCGCTCGTGCTCGACGGGATCATCGACGCACAGTTCGAGGGTTCGGCTGGCGTGCTCGCGGCCCGCGAACACCACCGTGCAGTGCGCACAGAATTGCCGGTGCGGGCCCTCGGCCTCAGCCGTTCTGACCCCGCCCTGCCGACGGTGTACGTCGACGTGGAGTGAGCCGGGAGCCGGAGGTGCGGGCTAGTTGCCCGTCATGCTTTCGTAGATCTCTTTGCAGCGCGGGCACACCGGAAACTTCTCGGGGTCGCGCCCCGGCGTCCACTTCTTGCCACACAGTGCCTTCACCGGCTTGCCCGACAGCGCCGACTCAAGAATCTTGTCTTTTTTGACATAGTGCGAGAAGCGCTCGTGGTCACCGGGCTCCACATGCTCTTCGCGCAGCAGTTCTTCAAGCTCACGGTCGAGCGTGGCGATTCCGCCCTGGTCAGGGCTGTCGAGGGGTGTACTCATGCCAGTCAGTTTATGACGGATGCCGCGGCCCGGGGCCGCACTGCTGCCTCGGTCGGCGTGCCGGTCACAGCGATTCGGCGAACTCCATGATTTCGAAGCTGCGCTGGTGGAATACCTTGCCGCCGCCGTACACGCCTGCCACAAGCACGATCACCCCGATCGCGAGGCCGCCCCAGAGCGCAAGGTGCGTAAACCCGGGATTCACCTCGATTGCGAGCCAGCCCCACCACAGTGCGGGGAGGCTGAGCACGATCGCGCCGAGGAGCACGCCGCCCTGGATCAACACGCCCCGAGCGACCGTCGACTGTGGCTGCTGGAACGGCCCATCGCCGGGGCGCGCCGCGGGGTATGGGGCCAGGGCCGAAAGCACGCTTGAGAGTCCGAGGCCGCAGAGGAAGAGGCATCCACTCACACCAAAGAGCGCCGGCAACAACGCCCAATCGCCGTTGAAGGCGATGGCAATTGGCGCGGTGATTGCGAGCAACGGCACCGCCACCAGCGTGATCGGGATCAGGCGTCCGAGGCGGTCGGCGATGCCGGAGGTGCCGCTGGCGATGTGCATCCAGATTGCGGTCGAGTCGTAGGCGACGTCGTTGTGTGGCAGCCAGCCCAAAAAAAGCGCCATCAGCGGCACAGGAACGAGCGCCACGATCGGTGCGGGGACCCCGGCGACGAGCAACGGGACGATCACCACGATGGCGGCAACGGGGATGATCACGATGTTGACGAGGTAGCGCCCGTCACGCCACCAGTAGACGAGGCTGCGCGCCGCGATCGCACCGAATGGGGTGCCGGGGGCGATGCCAAACCAGCCGAGCCCCGAACGCGAACGACCGGAATCCGGGCGTTCGACGGTCGTAAGCAGGCGGTGCACGAGCGCACGCCAGCCGAACCCGAGTGCGGCAACCGTGACGGCGGCAACCGCGACGCTGCCCCACACACCCGCGCTTTGGGCGGCGACCTGCCCGGGAATTGCCCACGCCGCGCCGAACGGGGTGAAGCCCAAGACGTTCACTGCGGCGTCGAGCTCGGCGGGTACCTGGCCCTTCCAATCGAGCGACGCCAAGAAGACCCCCGCGGGCACGACGACCACCACGATCGCGACCACGAAGAGGCCGATCAGTTCGCGCGAGCGCCGCTGCCGCAGCACCAGGGTGCTGAGCGCCTCGCAAATCTTCGCCAGAAGCACGCTCGTTACAAGCCCCGCAAGGGCGGCGAGCACGCCGACGACCGGCGAGACCCCGTGACCGGCCCACGCGATCACAAAGCAGACCGACACCAGCGCCAGCATCACCGCCGGCACGCTGATGAACGCGGCGAGCGTCAGCGCGAGCGTGAGAGGCCGAAGCGGCAGCCCCATGGGTGCGAAGCGACGAGGGTCGAGGGGATCGTCTGTACCGGCGGCGAGCGAGGTCACCGCAAATGCGAGGGTCACCGCCGTGCCCGCGAGCACGATCACCGCCTGAGCGACGTTTGCCTCAGCAAAAGCCAGGCTCAGTAGGGCCCACCCCGCCGCGATCACGGCGCACACCGCAACCAGCGCGGCGAGCACGAGCCCAACCGCACGGCGACCGCTGCTGCGGAACGCGCCGCCGATCAGTGCGAGTCTCAGTCTGAGAACGTGTGCAACCACTCCAGGCCCTCCACGTCGCTGAGCCCGCCGGAGAGTTCGACGAAACGCTCTTCGAGCGTGAGGCCGCCCCGCACCTCGTCGATCGTGCCTTCCGCCAATACCTGGCCCGACACGATCACCGCGACGCGCGAGCAGACGCGCTCGACGAGTGCCATGCCGTGACTCGAGAGCACTACGGTGCCGCCGTGTTCGACGTACGTGCCCAGGATGTCGAGAATCACCGCAGACGATGTCGGGTCGACCGACTCAAACGGTTCGTCGAGCACGAGCACGCGAGGTGAGTGAATCAGCGCGCCCGCAAGCAACAACTTTTTGGTCATGCCCACCGAGAAATCGGCGACAACCCGGCCGAGCGAGTCGCTGAGGTCGAACGCGCGGGCAAGATCCGCCGAGCGCGACTCGACAACCGCGGGCTCGAGCCCACGCAGAATCCCGAAGTAATACAGCAACTGTCGTCCGGTCAGCCGATCGAAGGTGCGCAGCCGGTCCGGCAGAATCCCCATCAGACGCTTGGCCTTGTCGGGCTCGGCGAGCGCATCGATCCCACCGATGCTGACGGCACCCGAGTCGGGCTTCAGCAACCCGGCCATGATCGACAGGGTCGTGGTCTTGCCAGCGCCGTTCGGGCCGACGATCCCATAGAAGCTGCCCGCGGGCACTTCGAGATCGATGCCGTCGACCGCGTGGGTGTCGCCGAACGACTTCGTCACACCGTGCAATGCGACCGCCATGGGCTTGGCCGGTGTCGCTGCTGGGGCTTCTGGCGCTGTGTCTTGGGTGCCCGTGTCTTGAGCTTCTGTGTCTTGGGTGCCTGTGTCTTGGGTGCCTTCTGCGGCGTCGGCCTCCGCGGCGGTTTCTGCGGCTTCGGCCTCCGCGGCGGTTTCCGCAGCTTCGGCATCCGCGTCTACGGCGCTACTCGCCTTGGCCGATTCGTCGGCGGATGCTTCGGGCGCGGATTCAGACCTGGGTTTGGGTTCGGACTCGGACTCGGACTCGCGATCCGGATCCGACTCAGCGAGCACACCGTCTTCTGGTGCGGCATCCGCGCCGCGTTCCTCGACCCGTTCGGCCGGGGTGCCGACACTCGCGTCGACGACCACGGCGACGTCAACCGCGTCACTGGCAGCCGCCGTTTCTACGGCTTCCACAGATTCCGCCACGTCGGCAACCTCAACGACGTCCGCCACGGGCTCAGTCTCGACCACGTCGATCGCCACTGTCTCTACCACGATGGGCGCGCTCTTCACCGTCGAAGACTTCGCGGGCGCTGCTTTCTTCCGCGGCACCGCCTTGCCAGTTACCGAACTCGCAGTCGCCGCCTTCGCCGTCGCTTTCGCCTTGGGCACCGCGGGCTTCGCCGTCGTGGTCGTGGTCTTGGATCCAGCAGACCCAGACTTCGCCGCGGCGGCTTTCGCCGTAGCCGCCTTCTTCGCTGCGGCAGTTCTTGCCGCGGTCGGTTTCTTCGCCTCGACCGCTGCCGCCGGCATTGTTGCTGTGGTCTTTGCTGCCGTCGTTGCCATCTCTGCTCCGACATTCGTCGCGTCGGCAGTCGTCACACCGGGCGTCACTGCGCCGGCTTTCGCTTCTCCGGCAGCCGCCGCGCCAGACGTGAGATCTCCGGCGTTCGCCGTCTTCGCCGCAGCTTGCGCCGAGGCCACCTTTGTCGCTGCTGCCTTGGCGGGCGCACGCTTCACCGGCGGCTTTTTCGCCGCAGCAGGCTTGGAAACACTCGTCTTCGCCGCACCAGCACTAGCCGCCCCCGACGCCTTCGCGCCGGCCGCCGTCTTTCGCGGCGCCCGCGGCTTGGCTGCGGGCTTCGCAGACGTCAAGGGCTTTTCAGGCGTGGCGGCACCGACGTCATCGGCGGTGTTGGGGTTGGCTGCGGCATCCGTGCTCGCAGATTGAGGCTCGGCGGCCTTCACATCGGCGGACGGATCCTGCGGCGCTGTTGGGGAGGCAGGCACCGTTCTAAGGTAGCAACGATCGGCCAGAGCTTCTGGGACACGTCGGGCGATTCACAACTCGGCGCGCGAATCCTTTGGGCCGCTCGCCGCAGTATTACGAATCGACAACGGAGCGCGCACATACTGCCAGTTCCCAGCGCAAATCGCTAGTCTGATTCAGGCACAACGGGGTGTCATGTCGCTGAATTTGCAGTGAACAACCAATCGGTGATCTCACCGACACCCAGGAAGCTCTTATTTTGACTCTTCAGATCGTTATTCTTGCCGCCGGCATGGGCAGCCGCCTTGGCCGCACCCTGCCCAAGCCGCTCACTGAACTCCACGACGGCCGCAGCATCATGCAGCAGCAGCACGACAACGTGCAGGCAGCATTCGGTCGCGACGCACGCATCACGACGGTCGTTGGCTACAAGGCCGAGACCATCGTCGAGGCGTTCCCGAACGTCGACTACGTCTACAACGAGCGCTACGACCAGACCAACACGTCGAAGAGCCTGCTGCGCGCACTTATGGCCAGCGGCACCGGCGGCGTGCTGTGGATGAACGGCGATGTCGTCTTCGACCCGCGCGTGCTCGGCCGTGCGATTGGCCACATCGAGCGCAAAGAATCGTTCGTCACGGTCAACACCGCATCTGTCAGCGACGAAGAGGTCAAGTACACGGTCACGGCCGAGGGCTTCATCAACGAACTGTCGAAGACCGTGGTCGGCGGCATCGGCGAAGCCGTGGGCATCAACTACATCGCCTCGCGCGACAAGGCCGCGTTCATCGCGCAGCTCAAGCGCGTCGGCGACCAAGACTACTTCGAGCGCGGCCTCGAGCTCGCGATCACCGAGAACGCGCTGCGCATCGCACCGCTCGACATCAGCGACCTCTACGCCGTCGAGGTCGACTTTGCCGAAGACCTCGAGCGCGCAAACCTCTTCGTCTAAGCACCAGCTCACAAACACCCGGCGCGCACACCATCGCGCCGGGTGTTTTGCTGTGCCTGGGGCGTCCCGCTGGCCTGCCGGGTCTGCCGGGTCTGACTGGTCGCCCCGGGCGCCGGGTCGCCCCGACCACCCTCCCGCCGCCTGGGCGTCCCGCCTGATCTCCGGCGATCCCGGCCGCCGCCGACACTAACTCAGGAAAACCTGGAGCCCCGGCATCCACACCCGCGAAAACACGCGACCCCCACAGCCCACCCCCACCGTTTTTCCTGAGTTAGTGCTGCCACCACGCCCCACCGCAGCCCCAGCAACCGCGTCGCACCCACGCACACCGCCTGCTCTCGGCTCCCGCTCAGTGTGCGCGAATAGCATCACAAAAATGACGAGCAAGGTGCACAAGATCCACTCCCTCCCCGCGGACTCCCCGTGGGCGGGCGGGTTGCCACCTGTCGGCAGCCCCGAGCACCCGCGAATGATTCGCGGTATCGACCGCGTGCTGGCAATCCAACGACCGATCGTCGTTGCGCATTTGCGAAGCATCCGTCGACGAAATCCGGATGCCTCGCCCACGGAGTTAATTCGCATTCTCGAGCGTCGCTACCTCGCGGCCGTCACGACGGGCGGCGCGGCGGTCGGTGCAACCGCGGTCGTCCCAGGAATCGGCACGGGCGTGACGCTGGCGCTTTCGGGCGCCGAGACCATCGGATTCCTCGAATCGACGGCGCTGTTCGCGCAGTCGGTAGCCGAGGTGCATGGCATCCCGCTCGATAACCCCGATAGGGCGCGCGCGCTCGTGCTCACCCTCATGCTGGGCAAGGAAGGCACGGATCTTGTCTCACAACTTGCGGGGCAGGCGGTCGGTAACGGCGTCGGGCGCGACAAGTACTGGGGCAACCTCATCACCAAGACGCTGCCGCGCGCGGCGGTCGGTCCCCTGGTCGACCGGTTGAAGTCGGCATTCATCCATCAATTCGCTGTGCGGGGAGGGGCCTCGGTGCTCGGCAAGGCGCTTCCGTTTGGTGTTGGCGCCGCCATCGGCGGTGCGGGCAACCATCTGCTCGGGCGGCGCGTGCTCACCGCTTCGCGCATGGCGTTCACCGCAGCCCCGGAGGCACTCCCCCAGGAACTCGAGCCGCTGCCCGGATCGTTGCCTGTCGAAACGCTTGCCCTCGCGGGCCTGCGCGGGGTCGCCGGCGTGCTCGGCAGCTCGCTCGGCGGCGCCGCCACTGGTGCGGCACGCCTGACACGCCGCGGCGCGATTGCCGCCACGGGTGCCGTAGGCACGGCGAGCAAAGCGGTCAGCGGGACGGTCAGCGACACGGTTCGACGCATCGCTCCCCCACGTGAGAACCAAGAGCTCCCGGACCGAGAGGAACAATAACGCCATGGCAATGTTTGGATCACGCCCAGAAGAGCCCGCCGAGTGGGCCGGCCTCCCGTCAGAACCGCTCGAAGAGGACGAGTTCACCAGGCTCCTCCCGGCGGCTCCCACCGCGCCCGGCGCCGACGTTTTTGGCCTGGCTGCACCCGAATCGATCACGATCTCGCTCGCCGCGATTCCTCTCGCATCGCCGACCGAGTCCGAAGACTCATCGCCGCCCGCCGCCGACGAGTAAGCGTCTGGACGCGGCCGGGGTGCGGCGACAGCACTCACTCAGGAAAAACGGTGGCGGCGGGGCGTGGGGTCGCGGTTTTCCGCGGGTGTGGATGCCGGGGCTGCAGGTTTTCCTGAGTTAGTGTCGCCGGGGCCGGCTTGCGGCGGCTGCGCGCGGCGACGGAGCGCAGGCTGCGCGCGGCGAGGGGGCGCAGGCCGCGTCGGGCAGCGGGACGCAGGAGGCGACACTCCCCCTCCCCGCCGCAGCCTCCTGACGGCCTCTCCACCGCGCACGGCGCCGCCACTCGATTGCGGCACCCCAGTGTCTGAACCCGCTTCTAGCGTCGCAGGCATGTTGAGCACACCCGACTCCTTCAATTCACCCCACGACGACTACCTCGGGCCATGGAATCTGCATCGCTGTGACCCGCGGCATCCCGTCATTGCAAATATCAGTACAGAACCCGCCGAGCTCGTTCGCACGACGTATCGATCGCGCGCCGGTGGCGGCGGTGGCGGTGGCCCCAGTGGCGTCGATCGGGTCGCGCTCTGGGGCACGGTCGCTCCCGACGAGGAGTTCAACCTCTGCCTCTGCGACGAACCGGCCGTACACACGGTCGAGGTGACGCTCGCGTGGTTTGGGCCAGAGAGTCCGTTCGAGCAGTCGTGGTCGTTCGACACGTCGAGCGCGAACGACCAGCCCTGGAGCGGTTCGCCATGTTGAGGGCGCTCGGCCCCGAAGAGCTGCCTGCCTCGGTGGCCTATCAGGTACCGTGGCGAGTCGATCGTTCCCGCGAGCCGACCCTTACCCTCTGGAACACCGGCGAAGAGCCCGTCCACGGCGTGCGGCTCAGCCTGCACGGCGACGGCAGCGTGCTGTTCGCCTCGAACTCGCTCGTCGCGCCGGGCGATCACGCCACGTTTCGGGCGAGCGGATGCCTCACACCAGCCTCCATCGTCACCCTCCGCTGGTTTCGACCCGACGAGACCGAATACCTCTGGCGGATCGCCCTGTGACGCGGAGCAAGGCGCGTGCTGCACCCGGCACGCCGCGGAAGTGGTCAGTGCAGCGGGCGTTCCGCGGCGGCATCAGCGGCGAGTTTCGCGGCGATGACGTCCTTCGCAGACAGACGGTGAGCGGTTGGCGGCACATCCCGCAGGGTGATGCCGCGCAAAAGCTCACCCGGGTCGTAGTCGAGCACGCCGGCCACTCGGATGATCGTGGTCAGGCTGGGGTTCGATTGCCCGCGCTCGATCTTGCCAATATTCGTGACGTGCATCTCAGCAAGATCCGCGACTTCTTCCTGGCTGAGGCCCCGGCGCCGCCGCACCTTCTTGAGGCGTTCGCCGAACAGCGATGCCGCCCTGGATTGTGCTTCTGCCATACCTTCATGACTACTGGCGGGCGGCATCAAGTACCAGAGATGATCAACCTCATGCTTTTAGACCTCAATCGCAGCTGGCACTTATTGCGTGAAGGCCCTACTCGTCCTCGTCGCTCAGCTCGGCTTCCTCGTCGTCGGGTTCGGCCTCGCCGACAGCGATCGCTGCGCCGTGCCAGAGCTCCCACCGGGCCATCAGCTCCTCGATTGCGCCATGGAACCTCGCAGTCGCAACGCCTGGCGTGGGGTCGCCGAAGTAGTGCTGCACCCAATAGTTCAGCCGCGCGATGGTCTCTGGGTCATCGAGCACGCGCGTGCTGTGGGCGACGATGTCGCGGGCTTCGGAGGCATCCAACCATTCGCATGCCGACAGGTACCCATGGGTGTCGACCGATGCCTCGGGATCGAGCGGTCTCGTCACCATGAGCGGCTTGCCTGCGGCGAGCCGGTCGTAGACCATGGCCGAGATGTCGACGATCGCGACGTCGGCGGCAGAGAGCTGCCAACCGAGCTCGGCCCCATCATCGAAGATGTGCTGCGCCGAGGGGTCATTTGCGTTTGCCGCCGCGATCGCGGCGATGATGCGCGTGTTGGCGGCGCCGTATTGCTTGTTCACGACACCACTGCGAGGGTGCGGCCGATAGATGACTCGGTGCTTCCCCGTGGCGAGCAGGGCGCCCACAAGTTCCTCACCGTGCGATGCGACCGAGCCGTAGTGCGCAGACGGGCGATCACCCTCCCAGGTCGGCGCATAGAGCACGACGGTCCGCTCGTCTGGCGTGTACGGTAAGACCCCCGCGTAGTAATCGGCCTGTGGGCGCCCGATCGGAATCGCCCGCTTGTCAAAGTCGAAGTCCCACAGCGCACGGCCGAGTCGCTCGCGCGCCGCATCGCCGGCGATGAGCGAATAGTCGTAGGCCTTGAACTGGTTGGTGGTCATGTACATCTTGTCTGACTCACCGTGGTTGATGAAGACGTGCCAGCGGCGCCCATACCGGAACATCTGAAAGTTGCGCGTGTTCTGGTTCACGTACAACACGACGCGAATGTCTTGGTCGGCGATGAAGTTCTCGACGTTGCGCACGGTCGGCGCATACGCGACCGGCAGCCCGCTTTCGTCAAGCAGCATGCGCGCGCCGGTCGATACGCGACTGATCACGACGACCGGCCACCGCTTGGCGAGCTCTGCCAATGGCTTGTACCACTGCCGCATCTGATAGATATTTACCGCGCCATCAGCAAAATAGACGGCAACCTTGAAGCGATTCGATTCGAGCGGCGGACGCGCGGCCAACTGCGCCACGACCGAGCCGTGTGCGCGCCGCGACCGCAATGCGCGGCGCAAGAGTCGATATGCCTTTTTGCCATCCGAGATCATCCCCACACCTTCAAGCCTACCGAGCGCCGCACGACCGACACACAGGCGCGGCATGCCATGATCGACAGGTGCAAGACGACCACCGCGGCAAGGACGCGCCGCCGACCGACCCGGCCGCGGGCGTGTCATACGTCATGCCCGTCTTGAACGAACGCCGCTACCTTGCGCGCGCCGTCGCAAGCGTGCTGTCACAGCGTTTCGATGGCCCCACCGAAGTGGTGCTTGCCCTCGGCCCATCGACCGATGGCACCACCGAGCTTGCCCGCCAGTTGGCCGCCGCTGAGCCGCGCATTCTGCTCGTCGACAACCCCGCCGCAGACATCCCGGTGGGCCTGAATCTTGCCATCCGCGCTTCGACGAAGCCGGTCATCGTGCGAGTCGACGCGCACTCCGAGCTCGATCCCGACTACACAACCCGCGCTCTCGCCGCCCTGCAAGCAACGAGAGCCGCGAACGTCGGCGGCATCATGCACGCCGAGGGCCGCACGCCATTTCAGCGCGCGGTCGCGCGTGCCTACAACTCCCCGATCGGCCTGGGCGGTGGCGCCTACCACGGCGGCGGCCAGGCCGGTGAGGCCGAGTCGGCCTACCTCGGCGTGATGAACCGCGCCGTGCTCGAAGAGGTTGGTCTCTTCGACGAGTCGATCCGCCGTGGCGAAGATTGGGAGTTGAATCTGCGCATCCGCCGGGCCGGCTACCGCGTCTGGTTCGACCCAACCCTGTCGGTCACCTATTGGCCTCGAGAGAGTTGGCAGCGCCTCGCACGTCAGTTCGTGGCAACGGGCACGTGGAGGGGCGAGCTGATTCGCCGCTACGGCCGCAGCAACTCGCTCCGTTTCTTCGCTCCCCCGGCGCTCGTGCTCGTGACCGGCCTCAGCATTGTGCTGGGCGTGCTCCAATTGACCGGCGTCGTCGGCGGCTGGTGGTCGCTCGCACTCTCCGCCATCTATGTGCCGCTCATCGCATATGCTCTGCTGCTGATCGCCGTCGCGGCGGGGCGCGGCGGTGGCAGTGGCATCCGCGACAAGATTTGGACCCTCGCGGTGCTCCCGACCATGCACATCGCGTGGGGCGTGGGTCTCCTCATCGGCCTCACACATGGTGCCGAAGAGACGGTGGATACCTCTCGCCTCGCCGATCGCAACACCCCACTGCCGTAGGCTCGCCGGCGTTCGTCGCCGAGCTACCGCCCGCACCGACTACGTCGCGCGCGACCCCGCCGATGCCCGGTCGAGGTATCCCGCCGCGAAGAGCCGCTCGACAACGCGCGCCGCGGCACGACCGTCGTCTCGCGCATTGAACTTTGCCCGCCACGCGGCGTAGCGCGCGGCGAAGCGCTCGCGCACCCCGGCCTCGTCGCGAAGCGCCTCGACAAGCGCCTCGCGGGTGCGCACGACCGGGCCGGGCGCATGGCTCTCGAGGTCGAAGTAGAAGCCCCGCAGTTCGCCCCGGTAGTGCTCGATATCGGGCACCAGGAAGTACATGGGCTTGCCCGTGGCGCTGAAGTCGAACATGACCGACGAGTAGTCGGTGACCAGCGAATCGGCGGCGAGGAGCAGCCGCGTGGTGTCGGGGAACCCCGTGACATCGATCACGCGTGTGCCTTCGGCATCCCGCCCTGGCAGGAGCGTGCGGGAGTGCCCGCGAACCAGCACGACAACGTCTTCACCGAGCTCGCCGGCAAGCTCACGCGCCCCCGCAAACTCGACCATTTCGGTGCGATCGTCACGCCAGGTCGGCGCGTAGAGCACCACGCGCTCGTGCTCACCGATGCCGAGCAGCGCCCGGGTCGCAGCGCGATCGCCCGCCTCGTCGCGCACGAGTGCGTCGTTGCGCGGATAGCCGTCGACCCAGAGGTCACGCGGTTTGAGTGCGAACGCCGGCATGAACGCATATGCCCGACGGAGAATGGCCGCGGAGTAGTCGTTCTGGGCAAGCAGCGCGTCCCAGCGCCGACTTTCGCGCCAGACGGCCGCCGCACGGCGCACATCAAATCCTGGGCGGTGCAGCGCCAACCGCTTGAGCGGGGTGCCGTGCCAGGTTTGCAGCACGCGCTGACCGTTCCTGCTGTGGTACCGCCGACGCAACCAATCATTGACCACGAGCAGGCGCGACGCGCCGCGGGCGTGCCACCACTCGGGCCCACCTTCAACCACCGCAATCGCCCCCTCGGGCACCTGCACCGAGAGGTCGGTCACGCTCCAATATCGCGTGATGCCTGGGGCAATCCGCGCAAGCTCACGATCGATAGCAAGGGGGTTGCACGAGGCGTTTCGCCCATAGAAGCTCTCGAAAAAGACCGCGTTCTCGAGGTCGCCGCTCTGCAACACGTAGCGACTTTCGAGTGCGCCCTGCGCATCACCCGAGTCGTACACGGGGTTCACCGCGGGGCCGACCTCAAGCATCCCTGATTCGCTCAATTGCGCGCGCAGGCCACCAAGGAGGGTGAGTGGGAGTGCCGGGGTCGAAACGGATGCCTCGTCCTCCGCCTGCAGCACGTAATCGCCCGACGGCAACGGCAACAATGGCCCACCCCAGCGTGCCGCCGAAAGCGGGACGTCAACGGACCACCCACCGTCGCCCGCGACGGGCACGGCCGACACACTCGCGCGGCGCCCATGGAGCGTGACGGTCGAGGGCGCCGTCCCGGTGCCGCGCAGGCGCAGCACCTCGTCGCACGCGCCGGCACCGGTCGCGTCACGAAATTCTGCGGATGTTGCGCACACCATTGCTCGGTTCACTTTGCTTTCTGGATGGCGGCGTCTTCGCGAGCAAGCGTTTCGATCACCAGGTCGTAGACGCGCTCGGTGTTGCGTCCGTCGCGGAATGCGTGCGCGCGCGCGCTGAGCGCTTTCGACCGCGCAGACCGCTCACGCTGCGTCACGACATCGGCAAGGATCGCCGCAACGCCCGAGACCGCTTCGTCCCAGTCGGTTGCGTAATCGTCGCCGGCGAGGTCTTCGTAACGACCGTAGAACCCGCGGCGGGTGCCATACATCGCAACATCCGGCGCGAGGTAGACGACGGGCGTCTCGTTGAGGCCGACGTCGAACGCAAGCGACGAGTAGTCGGTCACCAGCACGTCGATGCCGGGGAGCGCAGGGGTGACGTCGTGCATGATGCCCGAGCCGAGATTGCGCACCCGGTTGCTGGAGCCCTCGGTGCGGGGCGCATATTCTTTGACACCCAGCGGGTGCGAGCGCACGAGCAGCACGGCGTCGTGATCGCGAAGCACCTCAAGAATTCGTGCCCACTGCGCCGGGCTTGGCGCGGCGGGGTCGGGCTCGCCGTCGCGCCAGGTAGGGGCGTACAACACGAAGCGCGGGTTATCGCTCGGCAACGGCCCGATTCGCGCGGCAATCAACGCCCGCCCGTGCGCATGACGTTCTTCGGGGGTCATGCGCGAGAGCACGTCGACGCGCGGTTCACCGGTCACCGCGACGCGCCCCTCTGGCAGCCCAAATGCCGACCGCAGGCGCTCCTGCGCGAGGGTCGATGCCGACGAAAGCACCGTAATCCGGCTCGCGGCCCGGCGATACGCCGAGCTGATCATCCGGTGCACGAACTTCACGCGAGGCAGAAACGCAACCCGCATGGTCTCAGGCGAATCAAGCCCCAGCCGCTTCAGCGGAATGCCATGCCAAAGCTGCACGACGGTGGCTCCCGTGACACCGTAACGCGACACGTCACCAAAACCATGGGTCAACACCACCACGCGCGCGCGGGCGGTGCGCCAAAATCCACGAAGTGAACGAGCGCGAACCGTTGGGATGCCGCGTGCCGCCGCAACCCGTGCCTGCTGGGCCGTCGTCACCGCCCACCACATCGGCGCATCGTTGCGCTCGCGCGCGAGCTCATAGAGCTCGAGCGCCCCGTCACCGATTCCGGCCCCACAGCCGAAGACCCATTCGTCATTCGTTCGCGGGATAACCATCGTGGCGAGGCGACCAACTCCGTAGAGCGGCAGGCTCAGCAGCTTTGCCATATTGCCCGCACCGAAGGTAAATGATGCCACGGCGCGAGCCTATCAGCGTGCAGGAATCGGCCCATGCCACACGCGGATGCCGCACGCAAATGTGACCTCGGAATGCACGCGCATTCCGAGGTCACATTTGGATCGACGCGCTGCTCGCGCCGCCCGCTTGGCCCTGACTACAGGCCGCCCAGGGTCACATCAACCGTGTGCGAAGTCGTGCCGCGAAGGTAGGTCAGTTCGACCGTACTCCCAGCCGCGACAGCGCGAACCTGCGCCGTGAGGTCGACCGCGCTGGTGATCGGCGAACCATTGAATTCGGTCACCACATCGCCGGGCTGCAGGCCCGCTTTCTCTGCCGCGCCACCGGGCGTGAGCTCGTGGATGAGTGCGCCCGCGACCGTCGCGTCTGCCTGCGACGCGGCCGACTGCACGGTCGCACCGAGCAGGCCGTGGGTGGCCGCGCCAGATTCGATGATCTCGGACGAGATTCGCTCGGCAACGTTCGAAGGAATCGCGAACCCGACCCCGATGCTGCCAGCTTGGCCCCCACCGGTGCCGCTCGCGGTCGCGATCGCGACGTTGATGCCGATGAGCTGTCCCTTGCCATTGACCAGCGCGCCACCCGAGTTGCCCGGGTTGATTGCCGCGTCGGTCTGAATCACTGCGATGCTGATTCGGTCGGCACCAGATTTCGGTGCGTTCTGGCCAGGAATGTCAAAGAACCACGGAGACCCACCCTCGCCCGGTCCCTGGCTCTCGCCCGGGCTCGGCTGCTTCGGCGCATCCTGCTGCGTGGCACTCGATTCTGGCACCGCAGACGAGGCGATCTCGATGCTGCGGTTGAGCGCGCTGACGATACCGTCCGTCACGGTGTTCGCAAGGCCAAGCGGCGCGCCCACAGCGATTGCGGTGTCACCCACATTCAGTTTGCTGGAGTTCGCGAACTCGATCGGGGTGAGGCCAGAGGCATCCACCAGCTTCAGCACGGCCAGATCGTAGAGCGGATCGAGACCGACAATTTTTGCCGTGAAGATCCGACCGTCAGACGTGGTGGCGCGAATTGTTGGGTTGCTTTCGGCGCCGTCGAGCGTCACGACGTGCGTGTTCGTGAGCAGGTAGCCGTCGGAGCTCAGGATCACTCCGGAGCCGCTGCCTGCTTGACTCTTGCCAGAGACGTCGAGGGTCACGACGCTCGGCACGACCTTCGCAGCGATCTCGGTCGTGAGCGTCGCGGTTTGGGGGTTATTGACGATTGCAGTCGAGGGGCCGGCCGCGGGGCCGGTGGTGCCATTGCCGCCGACCGCTCCCCACAGGGCCGCTCCACCAAAACCAGCGCCACCACCGACGAGGGCTGCCGCAACCAGGATCCCAACGACCTTGCCGGCCTTGCCCGCAGGCTTCTGCGTGGTCGGTGCGGTCGGAGTGGCGGTCGGGTCTGCGGTCGCGTAAGCCTGACCGGCCTGACCGGCCTGACCCGCCGGGCCGAATGAGCTGCCGGGTGCGGTGGCGTAGGCCTGACCTGCTGCGGGGTGACCGCCGGCGTAGTTGTCGTGGGGCGTGGGGTACGACGCTGCGGGGTACTGCGGTTGCCCGTACGCTGCCGACGCGCCAGGGGCACCAGGCTGGTTCGGCTGGCCCTGCGCGACGGGCTGCGGGTAGGCGGGCGAGCCGTACACGTGCGGCGCGGCGGCGCCGGGGGTGGGCGGAGTCGGTTGCGCGGGCGGTGCGGCCGGCGCGGACGCGCCAGGTGCGACAGGATGCTGCGGCACGGTCTCGGCCTGGCTCGCGGCCTGGCTCGCGGCCTGGCTCGTCGCCTGGCTCGTCGCCGGCGGAATCACGTCGGTCGGGGTCCCGTCGGCCGGGAACGCACCGGCCTGCGTGTGCTGCGCGTGCTCGGCGGGCTGCGCGGCGGCTGGTGCCACGTCGGGGGCCGCTACCTCGGGTGTTGGGACGGGCTGTGCCGAGGCATCCGATTCAGCGTTTGAGCCCGTGTTCGAGCCCTCGTTCGGCGTCGAGTCGGGGGTGTTGCCCTGTGTGTCGCTCATTGTGCGCTCCTTCCAAGCACCCTCAGATTGGCGGATAATTCTGTGTGTTTCTTATGTCAACGCTGAAAGAGCGCTATCGGCGGATGATGAAGCTGCCGGGAGCCCCTCATCCTGGGCATCAGCGCGGCGCGATCGTGAATCGCCGAAGCTCGAGTGCGGGGTTTGCGCGGCGCACACGCTCGATTGAATCAAGTCGCACCCTTGCGATCGCAACGTCGCTGCCGGTCCCAATTGTGGCGAGCGCAACGCCCTCCGGATCGACGATCGTGCTGTTGCCAACGCCGATCGGCGGCGGGTGATCGGCCGCCGCCATGTACATCGTGTTCTCGATCGCGCGAGCGGTGATGAGCGTCTGCCAGTGGTGCTCCTTCAGCGGGCCGCGCACCCACTCCGCCGGCACGAGTGCGACGTGCGCGCCGACATCGGCCAAGCGGCGCGTAATCTCGGGGAATCTCAGGTCGTAACACGTCTGCATACCGAAGCGGATGCCTCGAACCTCGAAAGTCTCGGGAGCCTCGAGCTCGCCCGGCTCGACCCAGTCCGACTCGCGTTGCCCGAACGCGTCGTAGAGGTGCAGCTTTCGATAGACCGCGAGCCGGCCCGCCGCCGACACTGCCACGACGGTGTTGCGCACGCGTGTCGCATCGCTTGCGCGCTCCAACAAGCCGGCCACCACGACGACCGCGTGGCGTGCCGCGATCTCGGTGAGCGCCGTGACGAACGGTCCGTCGAGGGGTTCGGCGTGCGCCGCGAGTGAGGCGTCGAACGGCGCGACGAAGAAGCTCGAGTACTCGGGGAAGACGATCACGTGCGCACCCTGGGCCGCGGCATCCGCCGTCATCTCGGCGATGCGAGCGAGGTTAGCCGCGCGATCGCTTGTGGGCGCGAATTGCGCAATCGCGAGGGCGAGCGCGCCGTCTGTTGCGGTGTTCATGAGCTTCCTCCGCGGGCTGGGCCCGTGCCGTGATCAAGTACGTCGACCTTTGGTGCGCTGTCGCGCCGCACGATCAGCGGCACCACGAGCCATGCAACCACGATCAGCATGGCAATCGCGGATCCCGAAATCCAGGCCGCGGCGACGCCGACCACCACATCAAACACAAATGCCACCACCCCAACCAGCAGCAGCGAGACGGTTGCCAGGGCGGCGATCAGTGCAGCGTGCCCGAACGAAACGAGCTGTTGTTTGGCGTGGTGCCGAAAAAGAAAGCGGTGCAGACTCACCGGCGCGAGGGCCAGCACCGCGCTCACACCCGACAGCACCACGAGCACGAGATAGAAACTCCGCTGCCCCTCGCTCAGCAACGAGAAGCTGGCCTGAAACGCGATCGCAAGCAAGAAACCCGTGAGAATCTGGGTGCCGGTCTGCAGAACCCGCAGCTCCTGCAACAGCTCCGCCCAGTTGCGGTCATAGCGCTCGGCAGGCGTCTCGGCACGACTCCCACCCGGCCCCGCGGCCGGCGTCACGAATACATCAGCCATGAGTGTCATCATCGCCGCACCCGCGCATCACTGCAATGATTCAAGAATCACGGATGCCGCTGGCCCTCGATTCGCGTCTTCGCACTTCTCCTGGTAACGTTATCTCTTGTGACGCGGGGTGGAGCAGCTCGGTAGCTCGCTGGGCTCATAACCCAGAGGTCGTAGGTTCAAATCCTGCCCCCGCAACAGATAGAAAGGCTCCTGATCAGGATTCATCCAGATCAGGAGCCTTTCGCTTTGCCCCGGGACATTGCGCCAACGCGCGTCTACTGGAGGTTCGTCGCGATCCAGGCCTGCATCGCCGCCCGAATCCGCTCAGCGTTGCGTTGACCGCCGTACGTCGCGGCGAATCGCTCATCCGCGACATAGAGCTCAGCAAGCCCGGCGTACGCGTCGCGCTCGGGAACCCGGCCTCCCCACTGCTCTGTCACCCAGCGGTGATGTTCGGCGACGAGCGCCTGGAAGCGCGCACTCGTGGGGTCCTCCCCCGAGATCGCAGCGTCGCGGAGCGCCGCGTTGATATCGCGGCTGCGTTGATCGTCGTCGCGGCGCTCGCCCTCGGTCATGCGGCCGCGGCGCTTCGCGCTGCGTTCCCACGCCGGGTCGCCCCATCGCTCGCGCACTTCAGCTTCGTGCTGCGAGTTGTCATTGCCGCTGAACATCTCGTCGATTGTCATGGTCTGGCCTTTCGTTACTGCCGCGAGCGCATGCCGCACCGCGTCAATCTGTTGATTCGTGCGGTCTCGCCGCTGCTCCAAAAGTGCGAGATGCGAAGCGATGACCTCGGCGAATGTTGCCTCGTCGTCGAGCGCCGTGCGAATGCTCGCAAGAGGGAGCTCAAGGGAGCGCAACGACAGGATCCGGTACAGCCGCGAGAGCTCTTGGTCGTTGTAGAACCGATACCCGTTCCCTGCGACGCGCGAGGGGCGAAGCAGGCCGATCTGCTCGTAGTGCCGCAGAGTTCTGCTCGTGACACCCGTCGCTCTCGACACGTCCTTGATCGCCCATTCAGTCATACGCACTACTCTGCCGGTTGACGTAACGGCAGAGTCAAGCCCTTGTGTGAATGGGTTGTCCGGCGCGGTCCCGGCCGCCCTCTGTTGCCATGCCGCGCGCTGTTGGCATGTCGCCCCTCTATTGCCGATTCGCAACGCGTGGCAACATGACCGCATGGGCATCGCGACCTCAGCAGACGGAACGGCAGTCTCGTTTTCGACCACCGGCGACGGGCGCACCGTGGTGATCGTAAACGGTGCCCTCTCTCTGGCTACCGATGCGGCGCCGCTCGCGGACGCGCTTGTGACGACGGGATTCCGCGCCGTGACGTGGGACCGCCGGGCACGCGGCGCAAGCGGCGACCGCACCGGCTCCACCCCCGACGACGAGGTCGCCGACCTTGCCGCGGTGATCGCTGCGGTCGGGGGCACAGACGCCGTGCTGGGCCACTCGTCGGGTGCGGTGCTTGCCCTGTATGCGGCATCCCACAGCGTGCCGACCGGTGCGCTTTTCCTTTCGGAGCCGCCGGTCGACTTCGAGGGCACAGGCTTCGGGCAAGATCTTGCCGACCGCTTGCAGACACTCGTCGATGCCGATCGGCCGGCCGAGGCAGTCGCCATCTTCCAGATCGACGCAATCGGTATCCCCGCCGAGATGGTCGAACAAGAACGCGCACGCGGCCAGCTGGCAGCGCTCGCGCCGCTCGCACAATCGACCGTCTACGACACGCTCCTCACGCTCCGCGTGCGGCAACCGGATGCGGAACTGCTCGATGTCGCTGGCCCCGTCACAGTGCTCCGCGGCGCGCAGACGTTCCCCTTCCTTATCGGGTCGTCCGACCGCCTCGCGGCCGAGATCCCCGGCGCAGAGCTCGTCATCGTGCCCGAGTCGGTCATGCACCGGCCCGATCCGGCCGCGACCGCCCGGGTCATCGCCGACAGGCTCTGACCAACCTTGCGCACACTCAGGGTCGGTATCGTGAGAGATGGATGCTTCGTGGGCCGCGGCATCCAATGCCCTTGTCTTGCGTCCCATTGCCGAGGAGCACAGCATGTCGACAGTTCCTGAACTCATCGCCGAGCTTGCCGCGCTCGAGAACCCGAAGGCCCGCGCCATCAATGAGCGCCATGGCGACGATCACGGCGTCGGGCTCAGCGCCATTCGTGCGATTGCAAAGCGCCTGAAGACACAGCACGAACTCGCGATCGAGCTGTGGGCCACCGACGACACCGCGGCTCAGCTGCTGGCGCTGCTGGTGTGCAAGCCGAAGGAGTTCAGCGCCGACCAGCTCGACAGCATGTTGCGTGAGGCCCGGGCGCCGAAGGTGATCGACTGGCTGGTGAATTACGTGGTGAAGAAGAGCCCGCACAGCGAAGCGTTGCGACTGCGGTGGACTGCCGACACCAACCCCACCGTCGCGGCCGCTGGTTGGGCGCTCACGACGGAGCGGGTGGCGAAGCGGGCCGATGGACTCGACCTCGCCGGCCTGCTCGACACGATCGAGGCCGAGATGCAGCCGGCGCCGGATCGCCTGCAGTGGGAGATGAACCATACGCTCGCCCAGATCGGGATCAGCCACGTCGATCAGCGCGATCGCGCAATCAGCATCGGCGAAGCCCTCGGGGTGTTGAAGGACTACCCGACTCCCCCGAACTGCACGTCGCCCTATGCGCCGACGTGGATCGCGGAGATCGTCCGACGCCAGACCGCGGGTTAGGCGCCGCTGCGCCCCGCCGCTGCGCGCTGCCCCGCCCTATCCCGCTCACCCGTCGCAATGTGTCACTAAAACCCCCGAAAGCGACAAAACGCGACGGGGGAACGAGAGGGCACGCCGCGCCCGAACGAAAGGACGCGCCGCGCGCGAACGAGAGAACGTGCCGCGCGCCCGAACGAGACAACGCGCGGAAACGCGCAAGGGCGCGGAGCAACATATGTGCTCCGCGCCCTTGCGCGTTGTGTCGGTCGACTACTCGCCGTTGAGGGCCAGCAGCTTCTCGACAGCGGCTGTCAGCCGCGCATCTGCCGCACCGAAGGCTGCGAAGTCGCCCGCCTTCAGCGCCGCATCGCGGTCTGCCATTGCGACGCGGGCCTCTTCGAGCGCCTGCGACATCGCGTCACCCGAAATCGGCGGGCCAGGTGTGGGCTCGGGCGTCGGTGTCGGTGTGACGCCGGGCTCCGCGGGATCGATCGGGACCACACCACCATCACCAGCGCTCGCACCGGAGTCACCACCGAAGAGCGCATCGAGCGCCTCATCGAGCGTGTCCTCGAACGCGATCTTCTCGCCGAACGCGACCAGCACCTTACGAAGCGCCGGGAACGACGTTTCACCGGACGACTGCACGAACACCGGCTGCACATAAAGCAATCCGCCACCAACAGGGAGCGTCAGCAGGTTGCCGTTGAGCACCTGCGTCTGGCCCTGCTTCAACAGGTTGATCTGCGAGGAGACGTTCTGGTCAGAGTTGAACGTGTTCTGCACCTGCCCCGGCCCCGGCACGGTCGGGTCGGCGTCCAGCGCAAGCATGCGCAGCTTGCCATAGTCCTTGCTCTTCACGCCGGCGGTACTGCCCGCGTTCGAGTCGACCGCGAGATAACCGGTCAAGACGTTTCGTGACTCCGTGCCACTGGCTGCCGGGATGAAGGAGCTGAACATCGAGAACGTCGGAACGTCCTGGCCAGGCATCTGCATCGTGAGGTAGTACGGCGGCTGCAGTTCGGTCTTCGTCTGCGGGTCCGGCGGCGTCACCCAGCGGTTGTCGCTCTGGTAGAACGACTGCGCGTCGGTCACGTGGTACTCACCGAGGATCGAGCGCTGCACCTTGAACAGGTCGGTCGGGTAGCGCACGTGGCTCATGAGATCTGCCGACATCTTCGTGATGGGCTCGATCGTGGTCGGGTAGACCTTCTGCCACGCCTTCAGCACCGGGTCTGCCTCGTCCCACGCGTACAGCGTCACCGAACCGTCGTATGCGTCCACAGTCGCCTTGACCGAGTTGCGGATGTAGTTGATGTTGTCAACAGCGATCCGCGGGGTGACGTTTGTCGAATCGGCGATCGCGCGCTGCAGGCTGACCGTGTTCGAGTACGGGTACGACGCCGAGGTGGTGTATCCATCAACAACCCATACAATGCGGCCGTCGACGACACTCGGGTACGGGTCGTTGTCGAGCGTGAGGTACGGCGCCGCCTTCTGCACGCGCAACTTGGGGTCGCGGTCATAGAGAATCTGCGAATCGTCGTTGACGTACTCAGAGAGCAGGATGTCGGTCGACTGGAACTTCAGCGAGTAGAGCAGGCGCGGGAACATGTTGCCGATGCTCGGTCCGCCGTCGCCGTCGAACGTGGTCTTCGTTTCGGTCGAGCCCTCTTCACCGCGCGGGTAGTCCATCTCGAGCGGCTTTGAACCCTCGGGGGCGCCAACGATCGAGTAGAGCGGCGAGTTCTCACCGAAGTAGACGCGCGGCTCGAACTTGCCGCGATCGCTCAGCGTGCCACTCGTGGGAATGTTGCCCTCGACGTACAGCGGGTACCCATCGCTCGAGCGCTGGTTGCCGTATGCCGCGACCAGGCCGTAGCCGTGGGTGTAGACGACCGCGGTGTTCTGCCATGTCGCCGCACTCAGGCCGCGCTGGTTGAGCTCACGCACCGACACCAGGGTGTCTTGCACCTGGCCGTTGAGCTCGTAGCGGTCAACGTCGAGGTTCTCGGCGAACGCGTAGTACGGGCGCACCTGCTGCTGCTGGCGAACCGTGGGAGGGATGATCGCCGGGTCCATGATGCGGATGTTCGCAGTGGTCTCGGCGTCGTTGCGCAGCGTGCCCGCGGTCGTGTCAACGACCGGGGTGAACGGTTCTTTCTTCATCTCAGACACGCCGTATGCCTCGCGCGTCGCGTCGATGTTGCGCTGGATGTATTCCTGCTCATACGCGAACTCGTTCGGGCGCACCTGGAAGGTCTGCACGATGTACGGGTAACCGATGCCCACGACGATGGCCGAGATGATCAGCAACGCGGTGCCGATCAGCGGGAAGCGCCAGCGGCCGATGATCGCGGTGATGAAGAACAGGATCGCGACGATCGCGGCGATCGCGGCAAGAATGGCCTGGCCGGGGATCACGGCGTTCGCGCCGGTGTAGTTGGCGCCCGTCATGCCTTCGCCGGTCTGCACCAGCGTCAGGTAGCGGTCGAGCCAGAGGCTGACGGCCTGCACGGCGAGGTAGAGGCCAGCGATGATTGCCAGCTGGATGCGCGCAGACTTCGAGATGCGCAGCTCACGCTGGCCGGCGCGCACGGCGCCGTACAAGTAGGAGACGAGCGCTGTGACGAGCAGGCAGACGATCAGGACGGCCGAAATAAAGCCGAGCGCCGCGCTGTAGAACGGCAGCGCAAACATGTAGAAGCCGGTGTCGACGCCAAACTGCGGGTCGACGACGTCGGTGGTGACTCCGTTGAACCACAGCCACGTGGTCTCCCAGGTCGACGAGGCCGCGAAGCCGGCGAAGAATCCGAAGAAGACGGGGATGCCCCACATCGCGAGACGACGGAGCGGCTCGATTGCTTCCTGGTAGCGGCCGAGCTGCGAACTCAGCCGGGCGTAGACCGGTCGCATCCGGTAGGCAAGCTGAATCGCTCCCCAAACCGGCAACGCCATGGCGAGGAATCCGATCACAAACATCACAACGCGGGCGACCCACTGTGTGATGAGCACTGATTCGAATCCGAGCTGGTCAAACCAGAGGAAATCAGTAAGGAGGTTTGCAGCGAAGAAAAACGCTATGAGAAGGGCCGCGATAATCCCGAGCGAAACGGCGAGAACCCTTCGTGTGCGGGATTGAGGCTGCGGCCTGGGCGGCGTCGTCGTCGTGGTCACCTGGCCATCTTAGACGGGGTGTATCTGTGGATCCGCTTAGCGTGCCAAGACGGCGTCGCAGCTGGGAAGCGTATCGAGGTCACCTTCGCCACGAAGGCCGGCCATCACCGCGAGTGAGTCGTCGAGGTCTTCAACCGCGAACACCCGCAACCCCTCGGGCACATGCCCGACGACTTCGGCGCAGTTGACGACCGGTGCGAGAAAATACTCGGCGCCGGCACCGCGCGCACCAAAGAGCTTTTGACGGATGCCGCCAATCGGCCCAATCGTCCCGTCAGCGGCGATCGTCCCGGTGCCGGCAACGTTCTTGCCCCCGTTGAGTTCGCCCGGGGTGAGCGTGTCAATGATGCCGAGCGCAAACATCTGTCCCGCGCTCGGGCCACCGACGTTGTCGAGCTGGATCGTGACGTCGATCGGGAAGTCATAGTCGTGGGTCATCCCGACACCAATGCGCCAGGCACCGTCGGGCGACGACGTGTCAACGACCCAGGTCGGCGTCAACTCGACCTCGCGCTGCGTGCCGGCTCGGTCGATGACGAGTTGCAGGGGCGCACCCGCGCCGTCCTGGATGATCTCGCGCAGGCGATCGTTCGTTTCGACGTGCTCGCCGTTCACGGTACGCACGATGTCGCCGATTTCGAGCACACCCACCGAGGGTGAGCCGTCTGCGATGCTCACGACACGAACCTGGGTAGTGACGTCATAGTCGAGCGCGAGCAGCGCGGCTGCGATGCCGTCCTGCTGCGAGTTGACCATGTCTTGCGCGCTCATTTCTTCGCGCTGCTCGGTGGTCTGCTGCGGCGGGAACACCGAATCGAGCGGCATGATTGCGCGTGATGGATCGAACCAGGCAAGCACCACCTCAAACCACGAGGGCTGCTGTTCGCGATTGCCGCGCACCTGAACGGTGGTCAGATCCAGCGTGCCGCCGGTCGGGTACGACTCGGCGCCCGCGACGCTAATCAGCGGGATCTCCTTGCCGTCACTGGTGGGCGCGGTGCCGAGTGTGTCGAACACGGGCCCGGGTTGTTGAATCACCGAACCGGTCGGCAAGAACGACATGCCCGCAAGCGCAAGCAGCGCGACGGCGATGGCCGTCGTCCCGACGCGCATTCCCCGACCGGGGCGGCGGCGTCGCGTCGGGCGCACCTGTGGCTGCTCTGGGAAGAGTGGTTCGTTCCCGCCGTTGTCAAAGAGCGTCACGGCGCCGCCTTCCGGTCAAAATCAATGAGTTCGCTGCTCGCGTTCGCGATTGGCTTAAGGCCTGCGACTCTCTGCCAGCAATCCTGCAGGCCAGTGCCATTAGCGTAGAGGGCACGAGGGCCAAGACCCTGGGAGGCGGCTGACGTGAGCGACGACGACAAGAGTCCAGAGGAACAGTTTCAAGAGATGCTGCGGCAACTCTTGGGCGGAGACACGAGCGGGCTGAACGGCCTAGGCGGCATGCCCAATTTCGACCCCGAGCAGCTCGCAAAGTTGACGGGAATGAACATCGATCCCGCCACCCTGGCGCAGCTCATGCAGCAGATGCGTGGCGCATTCGCCTCGGGCGGCGACGGCATTTCGTGGGATCTCGCCAAGACGCAGGCCCTCGGCATTGCCTCTGCGGGCGGCCTCAGCGTGAGCGACGCCCAACGCGCCGAACTCGACGCTGCACTGCACGTTGCGGGGCTCTGGTTGAGCGAGGCGACCACAATTTCCGAACTCGCGAGCGAGCCGACCTTGATCACGCGTGCGGAGTGGGTCGAAGCCTCGTTGCCCGTGTGGTCGGAGGTGGCCGAACCCGTCGCAACGAGTATTGCTGACGCGCTCACCGCCACGCTGCAAGAGCAGTTGCCCGAAGAAATGCAGGGCATGGTGCAGGGCGCGGGCCGCATGATGCGAAGCATCGGTGGGTCGCTGTTTGCCACGCAGCTCGGTCAGGTTGTGGGCCAGCTGTCGCTGGAGGTTGTCAGCGGGGGCGATGTCGGCATCCCGCTCCTCCCCACCGGTACCGCGGCGGTCCTTCCCCAAAACCTCGAAGCCTTCGGCGCGGGGCTTGAGATTCCGCTCGACCAGATCGCGCTCTTTGTCGCTGCGCGAGAGCTTGCGCACGCTCGCCTGTTTCGCCACGCGAAGTGGCTACGGCTGCACATGATCTCGTCGATCACCGAGTTTGCCCGAGGCATCCACGTCGATACCGACGCGCTCGAAGACCTCGCGGGCCGCTTCGATCCCTCGCGCCCCGAAGAATTGCGGGAAGCCCTCGAAAGCGGTGCGCTGTTGCCTGGCCGCACCGAGGCACAAGAAGCAACGCTTGCCCGGCTCGAGAACATGCTCGCAACCGTTGAGGGCTGGGTCGATGTCGTCACCGCAGATGCAACGGCCCGACTGCCGAAATCGACCGTGATCGCCGAGGTCGTGCGCCGCCGCCGTGCCGCCGGCGGGCCCGCCGAGCAGGCGTTCTCGTCGCTCGTTGGGCTGCAGCTGCGTCCGCGGCGACTGCGCGAGGCAGCCGCGATGTGGCGTGCGATCACCGACGCCGTCGGCATCGAGGCCCGCGACAGCCTCTGGGACTACCCAGACCTCATGCCCACCGCAGCCGACATCGACGACCCGACCCGCATCATTGAGAGCCTGCAGGCACGACTCCGCGGTGATGCGCCCGTCGCTGACGAAATGGATGACGCGATCGCACGTCTCTTGGCCGGAGAAGACCCACGTCCTAGCGAGGGCGGCGCAGACACCGCCGGTGGCGACCAGCCAGGTACTGACTCTGGCGGTGGCGCACCCGACGACCGGCCCGACCCCGCTCCCTCGGCATAGGTCGACTCTTCCTCCACACCCACAGCATCGGGCCGCACCTTGGCCTGATGCTGTGGACACCGCCCACCCATCGCACGGAGCCCGCAGACTCGCTGCATGACGATCATCTTGCGGCTCGACCCGGTACTCCCCGCACTGTGGCGTTCACCCGACGTCCTGCAGTTTGGGACGCAGGCGGTCGTCACTCTTTCGCCGGTCGAAGCCTGGCAACTTCGCCTGCTGCATGAGCTTGCCGCCGGGTTTCCCGAGTCGGCGCTGATGGTGTGGGCGGACATCCTTCGCGTCGATCCCGCGCGGGTACGCGGGTTTCTCAGCGGCCTCGCGCCTGCGCTGCTGCGCGTCGATCCCGATGTCCCGGTGCGGGTTCCACGCGTCGTGCTGCACTCGCCACGGGCCGCACACGATGCGCGAATGTTGGCCGCTGTGCGCAGCGTGTGCACAGATGCAGGAATCGATGTCGTCGAGGCGTCGCATGCCGGCGGCGTTCGGGGTGCGGGCGATACTCGTTGGGCCCGCCGAGTGGCCGGCCCTCACGCGGCTCACGACACCGCGTCCGGCGCGTCCGCCGCGGGCACGCTCGTCCCCGGTGCCGAGACCGCCGATCTGGCAATCGTGCTTGCGCATCACGTTGTCGACCCGCGCACGAGCGCGGCGCTCCTCGCGGCCGAGGTCACGCATCTCCCGGTGGTGATGACGTCGAGCGGCGTGCGCGTGGGCCCGGTGGCGGTGCCCGGGCAGACCGCATGCCTGCACTGTGCAGAACTGCACAACATCGACCGTGATCCATCGTGGCCGACCATCGCCACGCAACTGCTCGAACTCGTCGCGCCCACTCCAACCGCCCTTGTCGCAATAGAAGCGGCAGCGCTCACCGCACGTTTTGTCGCAGCGGCGACCGCGAACCGCACGAACGACCCGGTGGTGTGGGGCGCGTCCGTCAGCGTCCGCGCGGAGGGCGCCCACCGCGAATGGCGACGGCATCGTCCGCATCGATCGTGCGGATGCCTGTCTCTTGCACAAAACGCGACACATCCCGTGGCCCTCGTCCGCCAAAACGTGAGAACGACAGCGACAGCGATGCGCGTGCCCGCGTGACGCCGACGTATGCGAGGCGGCGTTCCTCATCGATCTGCTCGGGGCCCGAGGCATACGAAATGGGCAGTTGTCCCTCGGTCATCCCGACCATGTGCACGTGCACCCACTCGAGCCCCTTGGCGGCGTGCAGGGTCGAAAGCGTGACCGTGCGGCGGGTGGGTTCGTGGTGGTCACGCTGACGGGCCTGCAACTCATCGGTGAACGTCCGCAGGGTGGTGCCGCTGGCCGCGTCTTCGGCAAGGCGCAAGATCGCCGCGCGGGCTTCCCACGAGTCGCGAAGCGCTCCCCCGGCCGTGGGTGGTTCGTCGGTCATGCCGAGCGAGCGCAACACATCGCGCACGTCACGCACGAGGTCTCCCTGCGAGGGCGCCACCGAGGCACCGCGCAATGCCATCACGGCTTGGCGCACCTCGGGTATATCGAAGAACCGTTTGCCACCCAACACCGTGGTCGGCACGCCTTCGGCCGCGAGCGCACTGTCGAAATCGAGCGACTGGGCATGCGCCCGGTAGAGCACCGCGATGTCTTGCGGTTGCGCACCGGCGCGAAGCTGGGCGCGGATGCTACGGGCCACTCCCGCGGCTTCGGCCGCGTCGTTCGGATACGCCGTGACGGTCGCAGTGGCGGGCGCGGAGGCGCCGCTGCCAGCGACGGCGCCAGGGTCGGTCGGCTCGATTGCTCTCACGACTGCAGGCGACGCCTTGAGCTCGAGAGCCCCGGCGCGGCCCCGCATCAGCGCGTTGGCGGTCGCCACGACCGGCTCGCTCGAGCGGTAGTTGCGCTCCAACCGCACCACCCGGGCCTGCGGGTGCGTGTGCTGAAAATCGAGAAGGTACCGCGAATCGGCACCGGCAAAGCTGTAGACCGTCTGGCTCGCGTCGCCAACGACACACAGATCAGTGCGGTCCCCCAGCCACAGCTCGAGAAGTCGGTTCTGGAGGGGCGAGACATCCTGATACTCATCGACCGTGAAATGCCGGTACTGCTCGCGCACGGCGGCCGCGACGCGCTTCTCAGCCTCGAGCATCCCCGCGCAGGCAAGCAGCACATCTTCGAAATCGAGCGCCCTGCGTTCGTCCTTGAGCTTCTCGTATGCACGCTGCAGGTCAACGAGCGCGTCGATCGGCAGCCGGGCCGCCGGCGGGCGCCCAGCGTGCGCGTACTGCTCGATGCTCCGCATCGTGGTCTTGCGCCATTCGATCTCGGCGGCAACATCGCGCAAGGCTGCAGTGTCAAGCCGCAATCCGACCGTGTCAGACGCATGCGCCAGCAGACGCACCTTGTTGTCGACGAGCGTCGGGGCAGAATCCCCAGCAACGGTCGGCCAGAAATAGTTCAACTGCGAGAGGGCAGCGGCGTGAAATGTCCGGGCCGCGACACCGTCAATGCCGAGTGCGCGAAGTCGTCCGCGAAGTTCGCCGGCCGCCTTTGTGGTGAAGGTCACCGCCATCACGCGCTGCGGCGAATACGTGCCGGTATCCACGCCATAAGCGATGCGGTGCGTGATCACGCGCGTCTTCCCAGTGCCCGCGCCCGCCAGCACGCAGACGGGCCCCCGCAGGGAGAGTGCGGCTTCCCGCTGTTGCTCGTCCAGCCCGGCGAGCGCACGCTCGCGCAGATTGGTCACAGGGGCGCGTTACCCGAGTGCCACTGGTCGATGAGGCTACGGGCAACCGAAGCGGATGCCGGAATCCTGATGTCGCCGTGTCCGGCAATGGCATCGTCGAGGTCTGCACGGCTAAACCAACGCACGCTCAGGATCTCGACGCCATCGGCGCGTGCGGCCTCCGCATTCGCCGCGCGTGCAAAGAAACCAACCATGATCGACTGCGGGTACGGCCACGCCTGCGAGGCGCTGTACTTGATGTCGACGACCGAGACGCCTGCCTCTTCGAACGTCTCACGCACGACGGCACCTTCGAGCGACTCGCCCGCCTCAACAAAACCGGCGAAGAGCGAGTAGACGCCCTTCGGCCAGAGGGCGTTGTGACCGAGCAGGAGGCGGTCTTCGTCATCGGTGATAGCAACGATCACAGCCGGATCTGTGCGCGGAAAGTGCTGGCGGGCGCAGCCGGTGCAGTGGCGTGACCAACCGGCCTGGCGCAGCTCCGTCGGTGACCCGCATGCCGGGCAGAACGGCGCAACGCGGTGCCAGCGCGCAAGCGCAACAGCCGTCACACCCAGATCTGCGTCTTCGGCAGAAAGCTCGCCGCCGACGAGGCGCATTTCGCCCCATGCGTGCGGCCCGGTCAGCTCGGACTGGTCGCCGACCGCCGCGAGAAGAATGTGCGTGCCTGCGGCATCCCGACCCAAATAGCCGGTGAAGGCAGACGGCGCAAACCCGGTCTCTGCAACAGACGCAAGAGAGAGCGTCGGGGTCGGCGCGTCGGTGAGCGGGACGCTTGCCCCGTTGACGACGAGCACCCGTGTTGCGGGATCGGCGAGGAGCTTCGTCATGAGCTCAGGATCTTCGCGCAACTCGGCGGCGCGGTCACCCACAACCCGCGACAAAGGCGCATGGGTCGTGGTCTGGTCGGGGCGCTGCTCAACGGTCATCGACAACCTCTTTCACGGGCGTGGCGACGTTGGACAGCTGTGCCGCCGACCTACCCTAGGGGTATGACTCGCTCACCGTTCACTCTAGCCGCGTCGGTGACGCAGGCGCTGCCCGGTGCGATGGTTATTGCTGCCGGGAGCCTCACCCAAAACTCGGCAGGTCGCTACGATTCGGCCGTCGCGCTGCTCGCCGACGGCACCAAAGTCGCCGTTCGCGCACCCGCCGACGCCGACGCCGGGCGTGAACTCGCCGCTGAAACACTGGCTCTTCGCGCCCTCACGGTCGGAGCGCGCTCGCGACTTGGGTTCGGCGCGCCGACGGTGCTGGGCGAGGCGGGGCTTGGTAACGCCCGCGCCCTCGTCGTCGATTTTTTGCCCGGATACCAGGTCGATGCCGCGTACATCCCGGCTGGTGACGGCATCGCGCCGTCGATGGGCCGCGCGATCGCCGCAATCCACTCGTTGCCCACCTCACTCGTGCGCGATGCGGGTCTCTCGTCACGTACGCCCGAAGAGTCTCGCACCGCGGTGACCACGCTGCTTGAGCACGCGATGGCGACCCGGCGATTGCCCGCTGCCCTCGCGGCCCGCTGGCGCGCGGCCGCCGAAGACGATGCGCTCTGGGCGTTCGAGCACGTGGTCGTGCTCGGCAGCGCGGGCGCGACATCGTTCCTCATCGAAGACCACGAAAGCGGTCCCGGGGTCTCGGGCATCCTCGGCTGGCACGGCCTCGCGGTCGACGACCCGGCGCTCGATTTACACTGGGTCGCGTCTGCGCCCGAGGCGTCTGCCGATATTTATGCGGGCTACGCCGCCGGGGCGTATCGCACGCCTGACTCTTATCTGCATGCCCGCGCGCGGATGTACGCCGAGCTCGAGTTTGCGAAATGGCTCGTCCACGGCCACGAGTTGCACCGCGATGACATCGTCGAAGACGCTGTTTCATTGCTCGACGGGCTCGTCGCATCGGTGCTGAACCACCAGCAGCCGCCACTGACCGCTGCCCCCGCCGACCTCGATGTGGCCGCCGTCGAAGACCTCCTCAACCGGGTGCCGCTTCCGACCACCAGCGCAGCCGAAACCTCGTTTCAGACCGATGCCTACAACCCCGACATGCTGTCGCTGTTCGAGGCGAGCGAACTCGAGCGCGCAAACGAGGCGCTCCGGTCACAGGGTGGCGGCAGCACCGCAGCCGATGCCGCGGCCCCCGCTCCTGCCGAGCATGCCATGCACGACCCCGACGGTGAGACCGGAGTTATCGAACTCGATGCAGACCTCGCTCCGGGCCCCGGGGTCGACACCGCGGTTGGCGCCCACGCAAGTGCCGAACTTGGCGACCCCACCGCCAGCAGCGAGTTCGACAATACGTCGACGGCACCAGTAACCGTCATCGCGTCAGACACGCCGGTCGGCAGTACCGGCGCCCACACAGCGGGCGACACAGACACCGAGGACGACGACGAGTTTGCCGGCGAGGCCGACCGTGCGTCCCAGGCCGCATTTCGCCGCTGGGGCGCAAAACCCTAGGAACGCGAGAACTCGCTCGCTGCCGCTAGTGCTTGCCGCCACTGCGCCACGAGCGACGCCTCGGTGACAACCTCGGTGCTCCGCAGCACCAGGTCGTCGGCCACGTAGTACAGCACGACGTCGATGTCTTCCAGTGGAATGCCCCGAGCCTTGTGATAGGCGAGCCGGTAGAGGGCGAGCTGCAGCATCCTGTCGGCGATGTCGCGCGCGGATTTTGGCGCAACTCCCGTCTTCCAATCGACGATTTCTATGCGCCCACCGTGATCTTCGCGCCGATACGCCGCGTCAATCTTGCAGATCACGATGTGCCCGGTCGAGTCACCAATGTCGGCACCCAGCACAAAGTTGATCTCGGTTTCAACCTCGAGCGGTTGCAGCCCCGCCCACTCGGAGGCCTCGAAAATCTCGCGGAGTCGCCCGAGGTCTTCGAGGTCGTTGGCCCCCACGCCGGAGTCTTCCTCGTGATCGTCGTCGCTCTCCCACAGGGTTGCGTCGAGTGACGCGGCCGCGCCAACGAGGCCTGAACGGCGCTCGACCCAGGAGTGGAACAGCGTGCCGAGCCGGGTCTGCCGGAACGGGCGCTCGGGCATGGGCCGCGCGATCTCGGCCATCACCGCGCTCGGGTCCGTGACAAAATCTTTGAAGCGGGATGCCGGTACCCGCGCTGGCGGCACGACCGCAGCGCCCTCATGCGCGTTGCGTTCTACGAGCAAGAGCGCGATGTCCTGGCGCAGTGGCCGCTTCGCCTGCTCCGCCCCCGGCACCGTCGACGCGCGCATGCGCTCGGCTACGGCACGCGCCGCGCCACGAACCGCACTCCCCCGTCCGGCAAGCGGATCGTGTGGCCATGCGGCCGTGCGCTTCGCCGCACCCTCCGGCGGTTCAAGCTCGGTGCTCGCATCGGGCAACACCATGTCGGGGAGCGTCTTCTCGAGCGCGACCAGGTAACGGCTCGGCGTGCGCGGTTTCTTCTGGCCTCCCCAGCTTGAGCCGGTCAGCAAGAGCGCCGCCTTCGGCCGCGTCACAGCAACGTAGGCGAGCCGGCTCTCTTCTGCGTAACCGCGCTCCTTGTTTGCGCCATCAAACACCGGGAGCTCGCGGCGAATATCTTGCTGGGTGTTGGCAGTGCGCCACGGAAACACCGGAAGCACCCGCGCGTCGCCGCGCAGTTCGTATGGCAGTTCACCGAACGACAACCAGCCGCTTCCCGACGGTTTGGTCGGAAACTCGTCTTCGACGAGCCGCACCACCGCCACGGCGTCCCATTCCAGCCCCTTGGCGGCGTGCACGGTCAGGAGCTGCACCGTGCCTTCGTCGGGCTCGTCAGAGCGTTGCGATTGCAGCTCGTCGCTGGCGGCCACATGATCGAGCCAGCCCAGCAGGCTCGCCAACGTGCCCATTTCGTCCGCAGCGAGAAACGCTGTCACCTCGTCAACAAATGCGCGCAGTTGCGCGGTCGCTGCACCCGCGCGAACCCCGCTTGCTTCATTCGCGCCGAGCTCGATGTCGAGCAGAAGCTCGCGTTCGATCTGGCCGATCAGGTCGGCTATGGGCAGGGCCGACCCGCGTCGGAGCCGTGCAAAGGTGTCGCCTGCATCAGCCAGCCGCACCCGCGCTTCTGGGCTCAGCCCGACGAGCCAGCCGTGATCAGACGCTTTGCTCGAGACGAAGTCGAGCGCGTCGATCAGACTGAACCCTTCGTCATTGCCAGCAGACGCGCGCAGCTTCGCTTGCAATGCCGCATCGGGCATCTGCAAGGTCGGGCCTGTCGCCGCGAGCCGCTTGGCGATGTCGCGGAGCGCGCGCATATCGCGCAGCCCGATGCGCCAGCGCGGGCCCACGAGGAGCCGAATGAGCGCCGAACCGGCATCGGGGTCGTGAATCACACGGAGTGCGCACACAACATCAACGATTTCGGGCATTGTCAGCAACCCGCCGAGACCAAGCACACGGTGCGGCACGCCTGCGTCCGAGAGTGCGTCGGCAAATTCGGCCATCGTGCGCTTGGTTCGAAACAGGATCGCCGCGGTCTTCGCGTTGGCCGCAGAAGAATCACCATCTCCCGTAAGCCCAAGCTGATCGCGCATCCACCCGGCGACGTGCGCCGCCTCCCGCGCGGTGTCTTCGGCAAAGGCCACCTCGACCTTGCCTCGGCCTGCGCCCGGCCGCGGGCGCAACTCGGGCAGCGGCACGGCCGTCGCCGCGTTCAGCGGTGCCAGCAGCGTGTTGGCAACCTCGAGGATCTGCTCATCGTTGCGCCAACTCGTTGAGAGCGTCAACGTCAGCCGATCACCGCGTCGCGGACTCGTCTCACCGCTTCGCGGGGTCGCAATGCCACTTCGGATGCCCCCGAAATCGGTGTGAAATCCTTCAAGGTTCGAGGCGCTTGCGCCTCGCCACCCGTAGATCGCCTGGTGCGGGTCGCCAACCGCCATCACACCCATCCCACCGAAGAGCGCGCTGAGCAGCCGTGTCTGCACGACCGACGTATCTTGGTACTCGTCGAGCAGCACGGCCCTGTACCGCGCCCGGATCGCATCGCGCACGCGTGGAAAGCCTTCGACGACCCGCACGGCATCAGCAACCTGATCGGCAAAATCGATGACCCCGCGACGGCGCTTCTCTTCGTCGTAGCGGTGGGCGAGGTCAGCCAACAGCCCGAGCGGCGCCACGGCGGCGGCCGTCTTGACGACCTCTGCGAAGCTCGTCTGTTTGACCTCGCTTGGCAGCTCGGTGATGCGCTGAAACTCTTCGGCGATTCGGGCGACATCGCTGAGATCGGCGAGATTATCTGCCGCCGCTCGAGCGATGCCGAGCACGGCCGAAACAATTGATGAGAGCGCGCGCTCCAGCCCCACCAAACGTTCGTCGTTTGAGGCAAGCACGACGCGGCGCGCCAGTTGCCATGCCGCGGCCTCTGAGAGCACGGCAGAGTCTGGGTCACGCCCCAGGAGCACGGCGTTCTCCCTCGCAATCTGATCGGCGAACGAGTTGTACGTCGACACTGTGGGGCGATCGAGCAGGTCGAGCCCGGAACCACCGCTTGCTGTACGAAAATCGGCGATGCGCTGCATCACTCGGCGCGACAACTCCCCCGCTGCCTTGCGGGTAAAGGTCAGGCCGAGCACCTCCTGCGGCGCCACCGCCTCGTTTGCAAGGAGCCAGACCACGCGATTGGCCATCGTCTCGGTCTTGCCGCTGCCCGCGCCCGCAACCACCAGCACTGGGTCGAGGCCCGCCTCGATGATGCGCACCTGTTCATCGCTCGGGCGCGGCAACCCCACAAACGCGGCGAGCTCGATCGCCGGCCATTTTGGCGCATCGCCTGCCCGCTGCGCGGCTGCCTGCGGCGACTGTACTGCCGTCATCGTGCGCTCACAGACTTGACCGTGTGGATCAGGCACACACCAAAACTGTGCGGGTCTGTGCAGTGTTCCTCCACCCTCGCGACAAATTCGCTCCGCGCCATGCCTCGGGCCAGCTCACCGAAGAGACTCGTGAAGCCTTCGGCGCTTTCTGCATCGAGTGGATCCTGCGCGGGCGTTGCAACACTGTTGCTGGCGGCCGTGCTGTTGTGAACGAGCAGCAATTGCGCGCCTCCCAGTGTCGTGTCTTCGGTGCCGTCAATCGCGGCACTCAGATAGGCCAGTTGATAGCCCGCCAGCTGCAAATTCTCGGCCACCCCAGCATTAGTGCGGCTCTCGTTCTTGCCGGTCTTCAGGTCGACAATCATCACCGTGCCATCGGCAAGGCGTTCAACCCGATCTATGAACCCGTGCACGACGGCGTGTCCGGCACGCGCCCCGCCCTGTCCGCTGCCCTCGTCCGCCGACTGCTGGCCGGGCTCGACATCACCATCAACATCAACCAGCGGAATCTCAAACCGAAACTCGCGTTCGCTGCCGAGCAACGTGCCCCCGGCGGCGACGAACTTTCGAAGGTAACCGTCCAACCGCTCGATCATCCGTCGGGCAGTGATCTTCGAACGCCGCGAGAGCCACGCCGCATCAAACTCGAGCTCGTCCCAGCGGTCTTCCACCACCGCCCACATCGCTTCGGGATCGCCGCCTGGCGTGAGTTCCATCGCACTGTGAATGAGCGTCCCGACCCCGGTCGACGCATTGCGCGTGTCGCCGCCGAGCTCACGCACTGCCCAGTCGACCTCGCAGGTGCGAAAGGTTTCGAGGCGCGAAGGCGACACCGGCACGTTTTCGGTCGCGAGGTCGCGAAGCGGCGCGGTGTCGGTTGCCGGACGGACGCCGTACCAGGATTGCGGGTCGGCCCCCGCGATGCCCTCACCGGCAAGCTGTGCAAGCCAATCGACGGTGGCATCCGCCGACTCGGCCCCCTCGGCCTCCCCCTCGCCGGCCCGGCGTGCGGGCGACGTCAGCGAGCGTCGCAGCTGCGCGACGACACCCCGAAGGGTGAGCGGATGCTCCGCCGCATCGTCGCGCACAACCTGGGCTCCAGATCCGCCACCGGTGAGAAGGCCAACGAACACGCTCGGCGTCGCATCCTCGCCGTCGACCGCCGTCACGATCAGACGCGAGTCCGCCCGCGAGATCGCTCGGGTGAGCAGCCGAAGCTCGTCGTGCATGACCGCGCGCCGATCATGCGCCGCCTCGGCCGGGGCGTCGCCCGCGGCCTCGCCACCATCGCGGAGCGCTTCGGCGAGTGCGTCAGTCTCGAACAGCGTGCCGCGCGCTTTGAGGTTTGGCCAGACCCCGTCTTGCAGGCCGGCGACCACGACCGTGTCGAACTGCGTGCCGAGCGCGGTCGCCGGGGTCATCACGGTGACCCGCTCGGCGATGGCTGCCGGCGCCAGCGTGTCATCGGGCACATCGGAGTCAAGCACCCGCGTGATAAACGCGGCCGGTGGGTCGAACGACTGCCTTTCGACATGCAGTTTTGCGGCTGCGAAGAGCGCGACCAACGCGTCGAGTCGTTGGTTCGCTTCTTCTCCACTCACACCACCCGCGGCCGCCTGGCGCCGCCATTGTGGCCCGACCTTGCTGGCCGACCAGGCCTCCCACAGCAGTTCATGCACGGTGCCGCCCTCGGCCGCAACGCGGTGCACCTGCCGAAGCCCATCGGCCAGCCGCGCCGCACGCCTGCCTTCTGGCGTGTCGATCGCGACAAGCCCCGCCCGCTCGGCGAACGCCACGCGCAAGAGCTCAGCCGCCGGCCGGTCACCACCCGCGACAAGCTCTTCGCGCCGCAGCGCCGCACGAAGCCGGCGCATCGTCACCGGGTCCATCCCGCCCAGCGGGCCGAGCAGCAGCGCCGTGATCGTTTCTGCGTCGACGGGCTCTTCGGCAAGCCCGGCACGGATGTAGTTCAGGATGCCGCTCACCGCGTCGTCTTCACGCAACAGCCGCGCGACCCCCAACGTTCCGGTCGGCACCTCACGCGAAGCGAGCGCGCGCTCGAGCCCCGCGACTTGGCGCTTATCGTGGGCGATGACCGCCATCTGACTCCACGGCACACCGTCGAGGAGGTGCCGTTCACGGAGGCGGCGCGCGATGATGTCGGCCTCACGCGTCGTCGTGGCGGGGGCGTGCACCTCGACCGCACCGGGCACGCCAATCCGTGCGGGGGCCGCGAGCCGGTGGTGGAAGGTGCCGGTCACACCGATGCGCTCCGAGACGGTACGCACGAGCGCCCGCAGCTCGCCGTTGCCACGGTGCGCGTACCCAAGCACCCGGCGCTCGACACCAACGGCACGCCCGAGTCGATCGAGATAGTCGGGCGACGCACCCTGGTAGGCACCGGCACCCACATCCGGGTCGCCAAATGCCAGCACCGACATCCCTCGGCGGCTCAGCGCCGTGAGCAACTGCACCCCCGCCAGCGTCAGCTCTTGCGCGTCGTCAACAAGCACCACCCGGAGCGCGGCGATCGCCCCAAGCACGCCTGTCTCACCGCTCGCCGCCGCGTCACGAACAATCGCAGCAGCCTCCCGCACCAACTCGCTTGCGTCATAGTGGCCGGCGCGCAGTTGATCGCGCACGCGGTCATAGTCTTCCATGAATGTGCCGGCCGCCCTCCACGCCGCAACACCGTGGGTGTTCCCGAGCTCGCGCAATTGCGCACCCGCAAGCCCGCGCTCGCGGCACTCCGCCATGAATGCGCGCAACTCGCCACGAAAGGCCGGCACGCGGCGTGCCGCGGGGGGCACCGCCGCACCCCAGGGGTCGGCCCCACCTTCTTCGACATCGAGTTGTTGCCCCTCAAGGAGGTCGGCGATGATCGAATCTTGTTCGCCCGCAGTAAGCAGCTTCGGAGGCTGTGAGCCGCGGTGCACGTCGCGGCCGCGCACGATTTGAAACGCCAACGAGCCGAGCGAGCGGGCAAGCGCGCCGTTGCTGGCGATCGCGATGCGCACGGCCAGCCGGTCGCGAAGCACGGTTGCCGTTGCACGCGAGGGTGTGACAACCATCACCTCGTCTGGTGTGACCGCGCCCGTTTCGAGCAGCCACGCGACGCGTTCTACCAGCGTCGTGGTCTTGCCTGTCCCCGGTGCCCCAAACACCACGCCCCCGGCCTCGACGGGCAGGGCAAGCACCGCTTGTTGCGAGTCGTCGAGCGCAAGGCTACGCTGCTCGATGGGTGCGTCACGCGCGATTTCGATCACGTCTCTCACGTTATCCGCTGCCTCGGACATTGCCCCCAGACGAGGCGCGTGCGTACCGAGTCGCCCGTGTTCGCCACCAGCGTGCACGACTGTGGCCTTCTACGGTCGTCGCGTCCGGGGCGTGTCGTAGGCTGGCCTGGTGCAGCCGCAGGTGGCGCACGCAAGCGAAAGGCACCGTCCGTGGAGATCCGAATCGGCATCGTCAACACCCCGCGCGAGCTCAACTTTGAGACGAACGACACAGCAGAAGCTGTGCAGGCTGCGGTTGCCAAGGCGCTCGAGGAGCGCACCACTCACCTCACGTTTACCGATGCCAAGGGCAACACGATGATCGTTCCGACCGTCTCGCTTGCCTACATCGAGCTCGGCGCTGAAGAGTCGCGCCGCATCGGCTTCGTCGTCTGACATGCTGATCCTCCTGCCGCTGGTTGTCGCGGTCGTGCTGGGGATTGCCATGCACTACGCCACGCCCGACCCGCATGGTCGTGGCGTCGTGCTGGTGCCCGCCATCTCTACCGCGGTCGCCGCGGTGGTCTGGGGCACCATGACGTGGATGGGCTTCGCAGACACCAATTTCTGGATCTGGCTCGCCTCGGTTGTGGTCCCGATCATCGTGACCTACCCGATCTCGCTGTGGATCGCGGCGTCTCGGATGTCGCGCGACGCGGCTGAGCGCGCACGCCTCGGCGTCGTCTAGCAACAGGC